>Ga0209570_1000102_pt1 | contig 195870 bp, 158 predicted proteins | sample EBPBio172007_DNA_FD_185861 | JGI IMG/M metagenome (GOLD analysis project Ga0209570, IMG submission 185861) | Wastewater treatment Type I Accumulibacter community from EBPR Bioreactor in Madison, WI, USA - Reactor 1_9/17/2007_ DNA (SPAdes)... | ecosystem: Engineered > Bioreactor > EBPR >... | reverse complement strand
TTGATTTTTTTTTATTCTCAAAATTTTATTTGGATTTTCTCGCCCGCCCTCGTTGTTTGGGGTTGCAAAAGTCCCACTTTTATCATCACTTTCCAAATATTTTAACCATTATTTTCTAAACTATTTTACAAAACCCTATCTATCACCTACTTACATCACAAAATTTATCCCCGCTTCCTCCGCAAAATACCGAAGAACATGCTCCCTTAACACTTGCTCTTGGCTCAACAATGAAATCCGTGGTAGTTTTTCATTCAATTTCCAATGGGGCCAGCCATCTTTATCTAATCCTTCCAGGGTATAAAAGCCCGATAAACTCAAAACTTTGCAAGTAGCAATGTGCATTAAATCTTGCTTTTGTTCCTTTGTAAAATGTAAAGGCCCTTTTCCAAGCTCTTGTACTCCTATTAAAAAGAGGACTCCATTCAAATCTTCTGGTCTTTTCCCTATAACCGTTTTTAAGGTATCTAACAGCTTCTCCCAATTTTGCTCTAATTGCTCGTTGATCTCAATCATATTTACATTATATATATAGTACTACTTAGACAGTTCATCCCAATATTCTACCGCACGGCGCAAGTGTGGTATCACGATTGTTCCGCCAATAAGCGTTGCAATGGAAAACACCTCTTGAATTTGAGGCTCTGTTACGCCCAACTCCTTGCATTTACCCAAATGATATTTCACACAATCGTCACAGCGTAGAACCATCGAACAAGCTAAGCCTAGCATTTCTTTAGTTGCTTCATCTAAATGACCTTCTGCATAGCAATTGGTATCGAGATTGAATAGTCTTTTAATAATAAGGTTATCGGAAGACATGATACGGTCATTCATTTTGCTCCGATAGTCGTTGAAATCTTCTACTAGTGACATATGCTAAAAATGATAAATGCTTTGGTCAATGATATGGTTAACAAAACTGCGGTTACGCCTATTTTGTTCCCTATCCCAACCAAAGCATTGGTTTTATCCAGTCGTTAAATTTATTTATTTGGCAGTAGCTTCCGTCATTTGTCGTTTATGCACAGAAGTGTATTCAATCAAATCAGCCACCAACCCTGTCCACCCCGTTTGGTGCGATGCCCCTAGACCGTCGCCATTATCGCCGTTGAAGTACTCATAGAATAGATATAAATCTTTAAAGTGTTCATCTTCTTGGAAGAATTTCGACGAAGTGTAGACAGGAATATTTCCATCTTTATCTCGACGGAAAATATTGATTAGCCGTTCAGCCACACACATAGCCGCTTCTCGAACCGTCATCACACTTCCTGAATTAGTAGGATACTCAATTTCATAGTCGTCACCATAATAGTTATAGAACTTTAAGAGCGAATCGACAATTAGGAAGTTGAGCGGAAACCAAATAGGGCCTCGCCAGTTGGAGTTTCCTCCAAAAATACTGCTTTCAGATTCGGCTGGAGTATATTTTACACGAAGGACTTCTCCATTAACGTAAAACTCGTACGGATGTTTCTCGTGGTATTTTGACAATGCTCGAATTCCGTAATCAGATAAGAATTCGGTTTCATCAAACATTCGCTTGAGCAACATTTTCATTCGGTGGCCACGAAGAAGTGCTAATAAGTGCGACTCGCCCCTACCAGGCTCGTGCCAACGAGAAACCAACGACGCCAAATCTGGGCGGTTGGTCAATACCCATTCTACCCTTCTTTTAAAGTCTGGAAGTTTTTCGAGCAAATCATCATCCAAAATTTCGACGGCAAATAGCGGAATCAGTCCAACCATAGAACGTACTTTCAACAACATCCCTTTGTTGTCGGGGGTATGAAGTACATCATAATAAAACTGGTCTTCTTCGTCCCAAAGGCTAATTTTATCTCCCCCCAACGACTTCATAGCAGCTGCAATATGCAAGAAGTGTTCAAAGAATTTAGAAGCCATGTCCTGATAAGCAGGTCGCACCAACGAAATTTCGCAGGCAATTCTGAGCATATTTAGCGTATACATCGCCATCCAACCCGTTCCATCCGCTTGTTCCAAATACCCTCCTGTTGGTAACTCGGCACTCCGGTCAAAAACTCCGATATTATCTAACCCCAAGAAACCTCCCGAGAAAACGTTATTTCCTTCTGCATCTTTACGGTTGACCCACCACGTAAAGTTGAGCAATAGTTTATGGAATACCCGTTCAAGGAAGGCTACATCCCCTTGGCCGTTCATTTCGCGGTCAATCTCGTACACTTTCCAAGTCGCCCACGCATGTACGGGCGGGTTCACATCTGAGAAGTTCCATTCATAGGCAGGCAACTGGCCGTTGGGGTGCATGTAATATTCCCGAAGGACCACTGCCAACTGCCGTTTAGCAAAATATGGGTCGAGTCTAGCTAGAGTAACCGTATGAAAAGCCAAATCCCACGCAGCAAACCAGGGGTATTCCCATTTGTCGGGCATGGAAAGAATATTGGCCGTGTACATATGCTTCCACGTGAGGTTACGCGGATAAGCTCGCCCTTTGAAATCGAAGGGCATTTTAGGGTCACCTTTGAGCCATTCGTTTACATTATAATAGAAGAACTGTTTGTTCCAGAGCATTCCTGCAAACGCTTGACGCTGGATAATACGTAACTCTGGATCGGTTACATTCTTTTGCAAGTCGTCATAAAACTCATCGGCCTCTTCTTTTCGCATCTTGAAGATTTCGTCAAAATCGTCAAAAGCATTCACCAGATGAGTTTGGTTAGAAAAGCGAAGGCGAATCTCAGCGCTTCCTCCACCGGGGATTATTTTTTTATAGTGCCCCGCTGCTTTGGAGCCAATTTGGTTTCGATTGATGAATTGCTTTTTCCCCGTAACGATGTAATTATTGATACCGTCTTTGGTATAAGGCGTGACGTTAGGTTTGCCAAACATCCGCTCGGTGTTGGTTTCATTTTCGCAGAAAATCAGCTCATCGGCCCCATCCAAATAAAATTTATAGCGCCCCAATAAGCGGTGATTTACATCAATTTGGCGGTTGGCGATTCCATTGAGTATGGGTTTGTAGTTGAATTGCTCATACCCCCACGACCAAGTATTACGAAACCAAAGTGTTGGTAAAATAGTAAGTGGCGCTTCTTTGGTATGACGATTATGAGCCGTAATCTTCACGAGCAAGTCGTTTTCATCGGCTTTGGCGTACTCAATGACTATATCAAAATAGCGGTTATCGTTAAAAACACCCGTATCTAAAATTTCATACTCGGGTTGGAGGCGGTTTCTTTTGCGGTTTTCTTCGGCAAGTTTGGCGTACGGGAAAGCTTGCTGTGGGTATTTGTAGAGCATCTTCATGTACGAGTGCGTAGGCGTACTATCAAGATAATAGTACAGTTCTTTCACATCTTCCCCATGATTCCCTTCGGGGCCTGTTACTCCATATAAACGCTCTTTGATAATAGGGTCTTGGTGATTCCAAAACGAAAACGCCAAACAGATATGGCCTTTATTATCGGAAATCCCGCCAATTCCATCTTCGCCCCAACGATATGCGTACGAACGAGAAAGCTCATGTGAGATAAACCCCCACGAATCGCCCCAATAACTATAATCTTCGCGAACAGTTCCCCATTGGCGTTCAGCCAAGTAAGGCCCCCATTTTTTCCAGCCTTTATTATCGGCACGCGCATGAATACGCTTTCTTTCGGCAGTATCTTTCATTGTCAATTAGAGTGGGTTATTACAAGGAAATACAAAAATAACGGAATCAACGATAGGTTTTTCTGCAATTTTGCATCAAATAAGCATTTATTCCCGTCTTCAACTACCTTTTTTATGTCTTTTTTACGCTGGAAGCTACTATTTATCTTTCTATGGGGCAACATTCCATTGATTTTTTCTCAAGTTTATCCTCCAACATCCACCATTGCGCTGGTTGGAGCAATGGACGAAGAAATTGAATTACTTCAACGTTCATTACTCCATTCCAAAACTAAACTCCTCCACGGGATTCCGTTTTACACGGGAAAAATTGGTAAGCACAAGGTTGTTATCCTCAAAACTGGTATTGGGAAAGTAAACGCTGCCATGGCCGTGGCTTTTCTTCTGAAAGAATTTCGCCCCAAGCAACTGATTTTCACTGGAATTGCGGGTGGATTAGCCCCTGAATTGGAAGCGGGTGATATTGTCATTGGCAAGCAAACACTTGAGTATGATTATGGCCAAGCAACCAATGATAGCACATTTACCCGAGCTACCCGAAACCCGCTTACCAAACAACTCAATCCGCTGTATTTTACCGCCGATTCGGTTTTATTGACCGCTGCGCAAGACGCTGCTAAAAACACCAATTTTCAACCGCTAGGAACGCACCATCGTTCACCAAAAATTTGGACAGGAACCATTGTGACGGGCGACTTGCTCGTTACTTCTGAAATCAAAGCCAACGAACTTCGTCGAAAGTTTGGAGCAGATGCCACCGAAATGGAAGGAGCCGCTGTGGCACAAATTTGCTGGCAACAAAAAGTACCTTGTTTGGTCATTAGAAGCATGAGTGATAAGGCCGACAGCAAAGCGCGCGACAGCATCGAAAATTTTAAACAGGTAGCGTCCTTTAACTCAGCTCACCTTTTACTAAATTTATTGGGGAAACTTCCCTAAAAAAGTGCATTTTGTGTCATTATTCATTCCCTAAATCAGGTCAATTATGACTAACCGTGAATTTCATCAACAGCTTTTAGAAGAATTGAATCGCCGCTACGAAAAAGTAAAATTGGGGGGCGGTCTTAAAAACATCGAAAAACACAAAGCTAAAGGAAAACTTACGGCCCGCGAGCGCATCGACTATTTGGTGGATGCTCCTAGTGACTTCGTGGAAGTGGGGGCATTTGTGGGTGAAGGTATGTACCCCGACGAAGGCGGCTGCCCGTCGGGCGGGGTGGTGATTGGTATTGGGAAAGTTTCGGGGCGACAATGTGTGATTGTGGCCAACGACGCCACGGTGAAAGCGGGCGCTTGGTTTCCCATTACGGCCAAAAAGAACTTAAGAGCCCAAGAAATCGCGATTGAAAACCAACTTCCCATTATTTATTTGGTTGATAGCGCAGGAATTTACCTTCCCTTGCAGGCAGATGTTTTTGCTGATAAAGAACACTTTGGACGTATTTTTAGGAACAACGCCGTGATGTCGTCAATGGGTTTACTTCAAGTGGCAGCTATTATGGGCAGCTGTGTGGCGGGAGGGGCTTATTTGCCAATTATGTCTGACGAAGCCCTCATCGTTGAAGGCACAGGCTCCATCTTTTTAGCGGGTCCTTATCTGGTCAAAGCCTCTATCGGTGAAGATGTGGATGCGGAAACCCTGGGCGGGGCTGCTACTCACTGTGAGATTTCGGGAGTTACCGATAATAAATATCCTGACGACCCTTCGTGCTTAGATGCCATCAAACGGATTTTTGACCGACTTGGACATTCGCCTGAAGCTGGTTTTGACCGCATTGCACCCGCCCCTCCGAAGAAAAATCCCGACGAAATTTTCGATTTGCTTCCCGCCGACCGTAACAAGCCGTACGATATGCGAGAAATCATTGAGCGGATTGTGGATAACTCAGAGTTTGAAGAATATAAACAATTGTACGGCCAAACCTTGCTTTGCGGTTATGCTCGAATCGACGGATGGTCGGTAGGAATTGTGGCCAATCAACGCAAAATGGTCAAAGCAAAAAAAGGAACTGGAAGCGCTACCGAAATGCAAATGGGAGGCGTGATTTACTCCGATTCGGCCGACAAAGCAGCGCGCTTTATCATGAATTGTAATCAAAAGAAAATCCCACTGGTGTTTATGCACGATGTGACGGGTTTTATGGTGGGTAGCCGTTCGGAACAAGGGGGGATTATCAAGGATGGGGCGAAGATGGTGAATGCCGTAGCCAACTCGGTGGTGCCCAAATTCACGTTTATTATCGGAAATTCTTACGGCGCTGGCAATTATGCCATGTGCGGAAAAGCGTACGACCCGCGCCTGATTTATGCGTGGCCAACGGCCCAATTGGCCGTCATGAGTGGAGCTTCGGCGGCTAAAACGTTGCTCCAAATCCAAGTGGCCACGCTTAAAGCTAAAGGTCAGACAATTGACCCCGAAGTTGAAAAAGAGCTTTTATCCGACATCACCAACCGCTACAACGAGCAACTTTCACCGTATTATGCCGCCGCACACTTGTGGACCGATGGTATTATTCATCCCTTAGACACGCGGCGAATTATTTCGGCAGGAATCGAAGCAGCCAACCATGCTCCTATTCAAAAACCATTTAACGTTGGTGTCATTCAAACGTAATAGTAGTCAGCAATCCCTTCCAAGAACCACGATGAATAGTTTGCGCTTTTTAGTACTCTTTTTTCTGGCTCACCACGCTTGGAGCCAACCGTTTGAGCCTTACTTCAAAGAGCTAAGTGAGCAATTACATTTAGCCCCTCCCAAATTACCTAAAGGCTCCTACCAAGTAAGGCTTTGGGTGAGTACCTCAGCTACTCACGGCGAATGGGCACAAGAAGTGTACATTCTCACCCAAAAACGAAAAAAACTGATACTCGAAAAGCGCACTTTTTTTCTTACAAAAAATAGGCTTCAACGTTGTAGGGTGGATTTTAAACGAAAGGAGAAAGATAACACCCTTTTCCATGAGCTAGTAGCCAATGCCGTCTTAACAAGTCGCGATCAATCCATTATTACAGATTCTTTGCATAATGTGTATCGTTCTTTTGCACAAACCACTCGGGTTGAAACCAAAAACGGGGAAGTGACAATGGTTATAAATAAACCTCCATCGTACATCAGGGTGATAGGGGGCACTTCGTACTATTTTGAGGTAATGGGAAACGATTTTTTTAAAAAATATGCGTTTTATTCCCCAAAAACGTATGCAAAAACGTACCCCGAACTAGAAGAATTGAGTCGAAACGTAGATTTAATACGACGTATTTTTATTGCTTTTTTGGAGAACCAACGAGAAATATCCTAGTTATGCCTCCTGCTCAAGCAACGGTAAAACGGTATTATTTATCCATTGGACGCCAAGCAAATTGTTTCGGCAGGAATCGAAGCAGCTAACCATGCTCCTATCCAAAAACCATTTAACGTCGGTGTCATTCAAACGTAATAGTAGTCAGCCCCCCTTCCAAGAACCACGATGAATACTTTACGCTTTTTTATACTCTTTTTACTGGCTCACCAAGCTTGGAGCCAACCGTTCGTGCCTTACTTCAAAGCACTTAGCGAGCAATTGCATTTAGCCCCTCCCAAATTACCTAAAGGCTCCTACCAAGTAAGGCTTTGGGTTAATGTGTCTCTTGTTTATGGGCAGGCCCAAGAAGTATACATCATCACTCAAAAACGAAAAAAACTATCACTCGAAAAGCGCACTCTTTGGCACACAAAAGATGGCTTAGTCCGTTCTACGGTTAGTTTAAAAGCAGAAGTAAAAGATCAAACTTTTTTCAATGAGCTGATAGCCAACGCAGTGTTAACGAGTCGCGATCAATCCATTATCATTGATTCTTTACACAATGTATATCGTTCATTTCAACAAACGACTCGGGTAGAAATACAACAAGACGGGGAAGTAAAAGTCATTGCTAATAAGCCCCCAAAATTGACCATGGTACTAGATGGAACTACGTATTATTTTGAGGTAATAGGGAAAGGTTTTTTCAAAAAGTACAAGTTTCATTCGCCCAAGGGGTATGCACGAACGTATCCTGAACTAGAAGAGTTGAGTCGAAATGTAGATTTAGTTCGGCGTATTTTCACTGCTTTTTTAGAAAAACAGCGAGTGATATCCTAGTCATGCCTTACGCTCAAGTAACTATCATTTTGCCCGTTTTTAACGGTGAAGCCACCCTTGTAAGGGCAGTAGAATCAATTCTACACCAGACCTATCCGCATTGGAAATTGCTAGTTATTGATGATGGCTCTACCGACTCGACACTAAAACTCGCCCATTCCTTTCAAGACCCTCGAATCACCGTCATTAGCGATGGAACGCCCAAAGGTATTGTTGCGCGGCTTAACCAAGGGGTAGGGCTTGTCAACACTCCTTACATTGCGAGGATGGACGCCGACGACTACTCTCTTCCTGAACGTTTGGAACGGCAACTTCAATTTTTAGAAACTAACCCCAACATCGACCTTCTCGGCACAGCTATACAGCTAGTTACTCCTAGCGGGCAAGTCATAGGGAAGCGTATATTTTCTACTTTACATTCGGGTATAATTTCAAGACCTTGGCTCAAAACCATTTCCATCGCTCATCCAACTTGGTTTGGTCGCACTGAATGGTTTCGTAAATGGCCATACCGTCATTTTACCCGAAACGAAGACCAAGAATTGCTTTTAAGAGCTTCTTCTTCGAGCATATACTCAAATTTACATGAGCCTTTCTTAAAATATACCATTAAAAACAATTTCTACCAAAAACTACAGACTCGTTTGAGTTGGTTAGTTGTCTTGGTAAAATACTATCTAAAAAGAAGGCATTATCTTGTATTATTTTTAAGTATATCTGTATTTTTTGTTAAAATTTCTATAGATTTTATTCACAATCTAACTCAAAAGTTACCTATTTTAAAGTCACCAAAGATTTAAAAGTGACTCTATATGAAGGTAATACAGGTATTTACTGTGCCTATTTCGCTTTGTTTTTTAGAAAAACAATCGTCATTTTGGAATATAAATAATTACAAATTGCACCTTCTTTCAGCTGAAGAGAACAACCTGTTAGAAGAGTTTGGCCAGAAAAATGATGTCTCCACCTATGCGGTTCCATTTAGCCGTGACAAAGATCTATTCAACTCGCTCTCTAATCTCCGAACGTTATTTTCGTATTTTAAACGACACCAGCCGACCATCGTTCATGGCAATACCCCCAAAGCTGCTTTTCTAAGCATGATTGCAGCTACCCTTGCAGGAGTTCCAGTGCGAGTGTATGAAATGCACGGCCTTCCGCTAGAAACCGCGTCATGGCCTTGGAAAATACTTTACTGGGGCATAGAAAAACTAACTTGCGTACTGGCCACTCATGTCATTGCTGTTAGTCCCTCGTTGCGGCGAAGCGCACTCAAAAAACGACTGGTTTCTTCCTCAAAAATTTCTGTAATGCACTTTGGAAGTTGCAACGGAATTGATGCCGCTCATACCTTTAATCCACAACGTCTTCAACCATCAGCAGTGGAAACACTGCGTACAAAGTTAGGGCTTACTTCAAATCAACCGCTTGTAGGATATGTTGGTCGGCGTACTCCTGAGAAAGGTATTCAGGAGTTGTACGAAGCATGGCAAGTGGTAAAACAAAAAATGCCGACGGCTCGATTACTCGTAGTAGGTGATTGTGATAAGCGTCAGCCTATATCACCACAATTGCTTTCTAAGCTAGAAAATGATCCCACGATTGTGCGTTTAGAACACCAACAGGAGGTAGCTATCATCTACGAATTAATAGATTTTTTAGTCTTACCAAGTTATCGAGAAGGTCTTGGAAACGTAGTATTGGAAGCCGCCGCGATGGGAAAGCCCTCAATCGTCAGTAGGGTTACGGGACTACAAGATGCGGTGATTGAGCACCAAACAGGCCTCTTTTGTCAGCCTAAATCCAGCCAAGACTTAGCCGAAAAACTTCTCTTTTACCTCCAGCATCCTGAACTCGTGAGAAAACACGGGAAAACTGCCCAAGTCAGAGTTCGCAAGCAATTTTTTCCCCACGATGTTTGGCAGGCAAAACTTCTGCTTTATCGGCGTTTGGTAGCCGCTACCGAATCAGTAACTTTGTCCCATGTATCCCCAGTTTTTCAAACCACTGATTGACAAAACAATCGCTTTCATTTTATTACTCCTCACGCTACCTATTCTGTTGTTAGTGAGCGGATTGCTGTACTTTTACAATGATGGAAAGCCTTTTTTTTTCCAGCAGCGACCTGGACTTCATGGACGCATTTTCCGAATTTGGAAGTTCAAGACCATGAACGACCGAAAAGGCCCAACGGGTGAGTTATTGCCTGATCACGAGCGCCTTACGATTGTGGGAAAATGGGTACGAAAAACCTCCATTGACGAACTTCCTCAACTTATCAATGTACTTCGGGGAGAGATGTCGCTGATAGGGCCACGTCCGTTGCTGGTTGATTACTTGCCGCTTTATGATGCCCGCCAACGACGTAGGCACGAGGTGGCACCTGGTATCACTGGCTGGGCGCAAATCAATGGACGTAATGCAATTTCGTGGCAGCAAAAATTCGAATACGATGTTTGGTACGTAGAAAATATATCCTTCTTTCTCGACCTGAAGATTTTGTGGTTGACGGCCATGAAGGTCATTAAATCAGAAGGAATAAATGCTACGCAAACAACCACAATGGAAAAATTCACGGGCAATAACTAACTTTCATCCCCATGCTTTTATACGGTGCAAGCGGTCACGCCAAGGTCATTATCAGTTGTTTGCGTGCCCAACATATTGAAATCAACGCCATTTTCGACGATGATTTATCGAAAAAAGTACTTTGGGGGATTCCAGTCGTTGGAAGTTATCGTGCCCAGCAATCTCCGTCGCTTCCTCTGATTATTTCGATTGGCTATAATGCCATACGAAAAAAAGTTGCGGCTACAATCCAACACCCTTTTGGAAAAATTGCCCATCCGACGGCCATCATCGACGAATCGGTGGTATGGGGTGAAGGGAGTGTCATTTTTCACAACACCGTAATTCAAGCCGATGCTTTCATTGGTAAACACGTGATTATCAATACCGCTGCTTCAGTCGACCACGATTGTGTGCTTGAAGATTTTGTTCACATCGCCCCCAATGCCGTGCTGTGTGGCAACGTTCGAGTGGGAGAAAGTACACTCATTGGAGCGGGTACGGTAGTTGCGCCCAATTTACGCATTGGCAAAAACTGCCTCATCGCCGCAGGAAGTGTCATTACCAAACACATCCCTGATAATGCGATTGTGCGCGGCAACCCCGCTCGGGTTATCAAAATAAGTGTTTGAGTACGGTTAATCGTAATCGTTACCAGGTAAGTGAATGTCTATCTCAATAAATTGGGGTCGTGGTTGATATTTTTATGGCCAAGTACTTCAATAGCGAATGTGCCGAGGGGTGCTCACACCCCGAGCGTCAGCTTAGTTCTTCTTGAAAATATGGTATAATAACCGACGAACAATACTATTGACCCAACCACCTGCTCGAATCCAGACAATAGTTTTTATTAAAAGTAGTCCAAACACAATCGCGAAGCCCCAATAGCGACTATCCAGCCATTCGTTGAGCAAAACGGCAAACATTATAAAAACAAAAATACCCGTCAGCGAAACGAGCAGTAGCAAAACCACCAAGTAGATGATTTGAACCACCATATTTTCAATTTGCTCTTGGGCTTCGGTTTTAAATAAATCTAGGCGAGCTTCGAGGTATTTGTACAGATAATCCCGAATTTCTTCTATTTTTTCTATCATGCTAGGAAAGTATTTCAATACGATTAACAATTTTACGGAAAACTCTTTAGTCTTACAAAGCGTTTCCCAAATGTCGTTCGTACCTTTGTACTCTTATTTATTGATACTCACATGACTGTAGTTCCCTATAAAGATAAAGACGCCTCTAAGCGTGAGCAAATTGCTGAAATGTTTGACAACGTTTCGGCAAAATATGATTTCTTAAATCACTTCTTGAGCGCAGGAATTGATTTTTACTGGCGTAAGCGTGCCATCAAACTTCTACAAGCTGAAAAGCCCCAAACGATTTTGGACATTGCCACGGGTACAGGTGACTTTGCCATTGAAGCCCTGAAGCTCAATCCTACCAAAATTATTGGAGTCGATATTTCGGAAGGAATGCTTGCGGTAGGTCGTGAAAAAATCAAAAAAATGGGCAAGGAAAACGTGATTGAGCTCCGTAGCGGAGATTCGACCAACCTAATGCTCGAAACCAATACCTTCGACGCGGTCATCGCGTCTTTCGGCGTACGTAATTTTGAAAACCTATTGGCGGGCCTCACCGAAATGTGTAGAGTCACCAAACCTGGCGGAACCTGTGTCGTTTTGGAGTTTTCTAAACCGAAAACTTTCCCTTTCAAACAATTATACAACTTTTACTTTCGTTACATTTTACCAGTAATCGGGCGAATGGTTTCTAAGGATGCTTCGGCATACACCTATTTACCCGAATCGGTACAAGCATTTCCAGACGGAAATGATTTTTTGAAAGTTTACGAACAGGCAGGTTTTAAAAACACGAAATGCATACCACTCACTTTCGGAATTTGCTCCATTTACGTTGGCAAAAAGTAATCGTAAGCGCTTTGCTTTTGGGGCAAGCAGCATTGTTTTCGGTAAACGCCCAAACATCAAGCTATTACCGCAAGCATTTAGAACACTACGATGATAAACCTGTTCATTATGGTTTTTTGTTTGCCCTGCCCGTCACCCGTTTTGGCATCGTGCATAGCAATACCTTTCTGACCCAAGATACCCTCAACCGTATCACGGCCCCTGCTACGGCGGGGTTTCGTATGGGATTTGTGGTCAATGGCTATCTCAACGACAGTTGGGACATTCGTACGACTCCTTCGGTATCACTGTACGACCGCCAAGTTCGGTATGAATTTGCCAAAGGAAGCACCCGCACAGAGTTGCGCGAAGCTACGTGGATTGAAATTCCTGTTTTGTTCAAGTACAAGTCGCAACGTCGCATGAATACCCGTATGTACATGCTAGGCGGGATGACTTTTGGTTTCGAAACCAACGTGCGGAAACGCCTTCGTCAAGGCTCAGATTTCCTCAATACCCGTGGGTCAGACCTAACGATTGACTATGGTTTTGGGCTTGAACAGTTTTTGGCATACACTAAATTTTCCCCCGAAATTCGTTTTTCGCATGGCATTATTAACTTATTCCGTGCCAATGATCTCAATACAGTAAGTAACGGTATTCGTCGCTTGACTTCCCACTCCGTTACAATTTATTTGATGTTTGAATAAACCGATTGTTTTTTCAAACTTTGTAGTAATGAAACCCAAGTTATGGGAAAATCCGCTATTTGACCAATAGCGGGTTCTTTCTTTTATTCCAAATCATCAACTATCATGTCAGAAATTGCTCTTTTAGACGAAATTCCGTCTTTAGACTTATCCGATTTCACGTCGGGCAATCCTGAGCGAAAAGCCAAATTTGTCCAAGATTTAGGTTCTGCGTTTAACAATATTGGTTTTGTTGCCATTTCCAACCACGGCCTGACGGAGGACATCCGCGTCAAACTTTACGAAACCGTCCAAGCCTTTTTTAAACAGCCTGACGAGCTCAAATACAAGTACGAATTTCTTGAACTAAATGGTCAGCGGGGCTACGTAAGCAAAGGCCGCGAAAAGGCGAAGGGCTTTAAAGTAGCTGATTTAAAGGAATTTTACCACGTTGGTCAGCCTAGCCCAGAAGGCGAAATGCCTTCTAATGTATTCCCCGAAGAAATACCCAATTTTGAAGAATACACCACTTTAGTATTCAAAACGTTTGAAAATACAGGAAAAACGCTTCTTCGAGCAATCGCTCTTTACTTAGAGTTAGACGAAGATTATTTTGAAGATAAAGTACGCAATGGCGATAGTATCTTGCGTGCATTGCACTATTTTCCACTTGATCCCGAAACCGTTCCAGAAGGAGCCGTTCGTGCAGCTGCCCACGGCGACATCAATCTCATTACGTTGTTGATGGGTGCTAGTGCCGAAGGTCTTGAAGTGTTACGAAGAGATGGCGCATGGATTGCTGCCACTCCTTCTCCCGACCAAATCATCATCAACGTAGGAGATATGCTCGACCGACTTACCAACCACAAACTTAAGTCAACCATTCACCGAGTGGTCAATCCTCCCCGTGAAAAGATGAACACTTCACGTTACTCGATTCCGTTTTTCATGCACCCACGTTCTGAAATGAATTTGACTTGTCTACCAAGCTGCGTAACTCCTGAGAATCCAAAGCTTTATGTAGATATGACTGCGGGCGAATTCTTAAACGAGCGCCTCATCGAACTAGGATTAAAAAAAGCCTAAAACCTCTTCTGCTCACTGATTTGAGTTACATCAGTGAGCAGACCTAGCCCTTAAATCACTTGTCGGAATCAGTTTTACACTCTCACGTTAGGCAAATTCGGCACCTCATCTTCCTAAAAGATGTTCTCATCCTTGCTTTGACGTGTTTTGGCGGCCCGCAAGTGCATTTAGTGTTATTTTTAGAACGCTTTGTTCAAAAAAGGCGCTACATTACCGAAGCCGAACTTCTTGAATTACAGGCACTTTGCCAAGTTCTTCCAGGCCCTACGTCTACCCAAACAATCACAGCGCTTGGATTTAAAATCGGCGGTCCTACCCTCGCCTACCTCACCGTACTGATTTGGTCGTTGCCTGCCGTCATCATTATGACGCTAGCAGCATTGGGAATTTTTTACCTTCAGCAACACCATATTTCGCTGTCGTTCATGCGTTTTGTCGAACCAATGGCAATTGGATTTCTAGCATACGGAGGTTATTCGATTGGGGCCAAAGTGATTCGTTCCCAACTACACTGGGTCATTGTGGGAGTTTCGGCTTTAACGGCTTATTTCTTTCCCTCACCGTACATGACCCCGATTGTGGTCGCTTTGGGCGGCGTTACCACCTCATTTCAGTACCAACGCCTCCAAAAGTTGGACAAGACGCCGATTCGTATTGAGTGGGCTAATTTCTTTCTTTGGCTCGGGGTGCTTATTGCCGCAGCTATTCTGGGAAAAATCACCCATTGGCTTCCGATTCGGTTATTTGAGAACTTTTACCGAAATGGAAGTTTGGTGTTTGGCGGGGGGCAAGTCCTGAATCCCATGCTTTACACGGAGTTTGTGGAATTTAAGCAATGGCTTTCGGAACAAGAATTTTTGACTGGCATGGCCATGGCTCAAGTGGTTCCTGGGCCTGTTTTTTCGATTGCCTCTTACATTGGAGCACTTTCTATGCGCAATGATGGTATCTTAGGACAAATCATAGGGAGCGGTGCGGCTAGCGCGGGTATTTTTCTACCAGGTACTTTTTTGATTTTCTTTGTTTATCGTTTTTGGAACGAATTAAAAAAATACCGAGGGATTAGAGCCTCGCTTGAAGGACTTAATGCCGCTAGCGTAGGCTTAACCGTCGCTGCGGTTGTTAGGATGTTTATGGCAACGGCTACTACTCCGACGGGTATTTTTAGCATTTTGTTGACCATCGGGCTGCTTTACTTCACCAAAACACCGCCTTATTTAATTGTATTTGGGGGTATTCTTCTAGGCATTTTACTTTAACTACTATTAGGTCTCATTGAGGCGAAACAGCCAATACGAACTTACTTATTTTATTACACTTTCTGTTTTAGTACAAACCATGAATAAACTTAAAACTACTTTCTGCGCTTTGTTGGCAAGCTCGCTGGCATGGGCAGGTAACCCTTCGGACGAAGGGATGTGGCTTCCTCTTCTGATTGGGAAGAACGAAGCACAAATGAAAAAACAAGGCTTTAAGCTCTCAGCAAAAGAAATTTACAACGTCAACAACGCCAGTTTGAAAGACGCCATCGTACGAATGGGTGGTGGCTTTTGTACGGGAGAGATTGTCTCAGACCAAGGGCTATTGTTTACCAACCACCACTGCGGCTACGATGCAATTGCCACGAATTCTACTCCCCAAGATAACATCCTTGATAATGGATTTTGGGCAAAAACAAACAATGAAGAGCGCCCCATTAAAGACCTTTACATTGATATTTTGGTCCGAATGGAGGATGTAACCGACCAAATTCTCCCCCAACTCGCAGGACTTAATGAAAAAGCCCGGACAGCTAAAATCAACCAACTAGGTAATGAACTTTCTCGTAAAGCTACGGATGGAACCACCTACAATGCTTCCGTTCGTGAGTTTGCCAAAGGAAACGCTTATTATTTATTTGTTTTTGAGAAATTCTCGGACATTCGTTTGGTAGGAACGCCCCCTCAAAGCATTGGAAAGTATGGTGGTGACACCGACAACTGGGTGTGGCCACGTCATACGGGAGACTTTTCAGTTTTTCGGATTTATGCCAACAAAGACAATAAAGGCGCTGAATATTCAAAAGACAATGTTCCTTACCGTCCCAAAAAGTTTTTACCGATTTCGTTGAAAGGCATCAAACCTGGCGATTTTGCCATGGTTTTTGGTTTCCCTGGCCGTACCAACCGCTACGAAACCTCGATGGGTATCAAACTTGCGATTGAAAAAGTAAACCCAGGTATTGTCAAAAACCGCGGCATTCGCTTGGAAGCGTGGAAAGAAGAAATGGATAAAGATATTGCCGTTAAATTGGCTTTGGCATCCGAATACGCGAGCATTGCCAACTACTGGAAGTATTTTATTGGCCAAACCGAACAGCTCCTCCACCTCAAAGTATACGACCAAAAAATAGCTCTTGAAAATCAGTTTAAAGACTGGGCCAAAGGAAAAGCTGAGTATGAGGGCATTTTTGACGAATGGCAAAAAGCGTATACTGCTTATACGCCTTATTCTACGCATTCCACCTATTTATCTCAAGGAATTTTTGGGGCTCACTTAGTCAATCTTGCCCTTCCTGCTGCCATGAGCGCCAATGGTTTTAAGGAAGAAGCGACGAAAAAAAGAGCGTCAGAAAACTTGAAAAAGACAGGTGAATCGTTCTTCAAATCGTTCAATTTGCCTTCTGACCAAAAAATCGTAGCTCAAACGCTACTCGCTTTTTACAACGATATTCCTAAAAATCAACACCCTGAGGTTATTGCAGAAATTTTATCAAAATTTTCGGCAGGAACTCCCGAGGAGTCATTCAAGAAGTTTTCTCAAGAAATGTATTTGACGAGTATTTTTACGGATAAAACTCGCTTTGACCAATTCTTAGAAAACCCCAATTACGAAAAATTGACCAATGATTGGGCCTATAAGTATTTCTATGATTTTCAGCGGAACTTCGTCTCAAAATATGCCAAATATAGCACTGATTTTCAGGAAGTTGACAAGCGCCTTGCTCGTACGTACATCAAAGGTCTTGGTGAAATGAATCCTGCCTTAGTGCAGTATCCCGATGCCAACAGCACACTTCGTGTAAGCTATGGTAATGTCCAAGACTACGATCCTCGCGATGGCGTCCACTACAAGTATCGTACGACTATCACGGGAATCATTGAAAAATATAAGCCAAAAGACGATGAGTTTGACTTGCCTCAGAAGTTTCTTGACCTATACAAAGCCAAAGATTTTGGGCAATACGCCGATAATGATGGCGAAGTAAGCGTTGGTTTCATTACCAATAATGATATTACAGGAGGAAACTCAGGTAGTCCTGTGATTAATGCCAAAGGTGAGCTAATTGGTTTGGCTTTTGATGGTAACTGGGAAGCAATGTCGGGCGACATTGTATTTGACCAAAAGTTCAAACGTTGTATCAACGTCGATATTCGCTACGTACTTTGGTGCATCGAAAAACTAGGCGGTTCTGACCTAGTGAAAGAATTGAAGATTGTAAAATAGTTGATGGTGGATAGTCGATAGTCCACAGTCGATGGTATTGCGTTTATACCTACAAACTGTGGACTATCAACCATGGACTATTTATCTCGGAAGAAAATCGTAATTGGAACCCCCTCAAAATCAAAGTTTTCTCTCATTCTATTCTCTAAATAGCGCATATAAGGCTCTTTGATATATTTAGGATAATTGGAGAAGAACACAAACGTTGGCGACGGCGTCGGCAACTGAATCATGTACTTGATTTTGATGTGTTTGCCTCGGTGTGCTGGCGGCGGATAACGTTCAATCTCCACTTGCATCACTTCGTTTAACTTAGAGGTCGTAATCTTCTTCGTTTTATTTTCGTACACCTCCATGATTTTTTCCATTACTTGGAAAATCCGCTGTTTCTCGTGAACCGACGCAAAAATGATTGGCATGTAATCCATCGGAGCCAAGCGTTCAATCATCTCTTTACGGAGTTTATCGGCCGTTTTAGAATCTTTTTCTACCAAATCCCACTTATTTACCATGATCACAATGCCTTTTTTGGCCTTGTGCGCCATTCCAATAATGTGGAGGTCTTGGGCTTCTAAACCACGTGAAGCGTCTAACATTACAAGTACAACGTCCGATTCTTCCATTGCTTTCACCGACCGTAGAGTCGAATAAAATTCAATGGCTTCCTTCACACGTGCCTTGCGACGAATCCCTGCCGTATCAATCAAGATAAAATCCTTTCCATAGGCCTTGTAACGCGTGTTGATGGCATCACGGGTAGTTCCAGCTATGTCGGTCACAATGCTTCGCTCCTTGCCCGTTAAAACGTTCAAGAACGACGATTTACCAACATTCGGTCGGCCAAGAATTGAAATTTTAGGAATTCCAGCATCAGGGTCTTCCACTCCTGAATTTTTGAAATGTTTGACTACATTGTCGAGTAAGTCCCCCGTTCCAAAACCTGTTTGCGAAGAAATTGGGTAAGGATCACCCAACCCAAGTTCGTAAAATTCAGCCGCTGCCATTTCGCGATCGCGCGTTTCGGCTTTATTAGCGACCAAATACACTGGCTTTTTAGACTTACGAACTACGTTAGCAAACTCTTTGTCGAGGTCGGTCAAGCCCGTCATGCTATCCACCATAAACAAAATAACATCGGCTTCGTCCATGGCGATTTCTACTTGTTCCCGAATAGCCCCTTCAAAGACATCTTCTGAACCTACCACGTACCCACCTGTATCGATCACCGTAAAGTACTGTTCTATCCAAAAGGCATTACCATAATGACGGTCGCGCGTTACCCCGCTTTGGTCATCCATGATGGCCTGCCGTTGCTGAATCAACCTATTAAAAAAAGTTGACTTGCCCACGTTGGGGCGTCCTACAATTGCTACTATATTTGACATTGAAAAAAGTGTAAAATGTTGGTTATTAAGGCTCGGGTTTTAACTATCCCCCCTTTCGCACATTCGCTTGAGATGTGCCTACAGCCTTTTCCCCTTAGTTATCGTATCCAAACTGTTTTAAGCGTTGAATTTTGTTACGCCAGTCGGGATCTACTTTTACGTATTGTTCTAAGAACACTTTTTTGCCAAAAAACTGTTCCATATCTTCCCGAGCTTGGGTACCTATTTTCTTCAACATCGTCCCTTTATCGCCGATGATGATTCCTTTTTGACTTTGTCTTTCTACCAATATCACCGCCCGAATTACGATGATATCTTTTTTCTCCTTAAACTCCTCAATCATTACTTCTGTGCTATAAGGAACTTCTTTCTTGTAATTCAAAAACACTTTTTCACGAATGATTTCCGAAGCGAAAAAACGTTCTGGTTTGTCGGTAAGCTCATCTTTCGGGAAATACGGTGGATGAATCGGCAAATATTCCATGATAGCCGTGAAAAGCGAATCAATGCCCTTCTGTTGTAATGCGGATACAGTCACAATAGCCGCGGTAAACAACTTTTCCTTCCAATAATTGATTTTTTCTTGAACTTGTTCTTCCGTCGCCAAATCAGTTTTGTTGATGACCAAAATCACCGCCCCTTCCGTTTTAGAAAGTTGCTCGAGCACTTCACTTTCGTCGTGTTTCTCAAAAATATCGGTGACAAACAACACAATATCTGCATCTTCCAACGAACCTTTCACAAACTCCATCATCGATTCGTGCAGTTTGTATTGGGGTTTAATGATTCCTGGCGTATCCGAATAAACCAATTGAAATTCGGTTTCTTCGTGCACACCATTCAGAATCCCCATTATACGGTGTCGGGTTGTTTGAGCTTTAGACGTAATAATAGAAAGCTTTTCTCCAACCAAAACGTTCATTAACGTTGATTTTCCGACATTTGGCTTTCCGACAATACTAATAAAACCTGCTCGGTGATTGGGGTTATTATACTCCATTATATCTTCACTATTCATTGTATTTCTTAGTAAAATACTTAGCCCCTCTCCTTGTTGTAGAGGGGCTAAGTCCGATAAAAAAATATTTTTTTTGCAAAGATAGTTGTTTTTTTGAATTTAGTCCTTACCTTTGCAGTCCCATTATATCGCGGGATAGAGCAGTTGGTAGCTCGTCGGGCTCATAACCCGGAGGTCACAGGTTCGAGTCCTGTTCCCGCTACAAAATAAAAGCGCAACAAGTTGTTTATCAATCTGTTGCGCTTTTTGATTTTATTGCCGTGGATTATTTGGGGGACGTTATGGCAACGTTTCCACTCCGTAGGTTCGTTCTTCCAGTACTTTTTTTGTCTTTCCAAACTTTTTCTTAACCGTAATTACAAACAAGTTGTCGTAATCTGCCGACTCTATTTTTGTTTTTGTGGGCGTTACTCCGAATCCTTTGACAATTTCCAATACGGTATCGCTGTGCCCTACCACTAATACATTTTTATGGCCTACTTTTTCCACCGTTTGAACAATAACATCGGTAGGATGCGGCTCATACACTTCATAGGCTTTACCAGTAACTTGGCATACAACCTGTGCTGTCTGACGATTTCGTTGGTACTTGGTTCCAAAAATTCGTTCAATATTTTTATTTTTCAAGCTATCGGCAAGTGCTTGAGCACGTTGTAAACCTGCCTTTGACAGCGGCGTATCTGTGCTTTGATCAAGCCGTTCGGCATGTCGCACAACATAAATTTTTGAAGTATAGCAAGCCGTCAAGCTCCATCCTAACCCTATCGCTAACAAAAATCTGAAATTGATGTATTTATTCACTTTTGTGCCCATAATTGTGGATAAGTGTGTTGAATTACAAATTATCTCCCCTCAGCTGTCTAAACTTCTTTCGGGCATCAGCCGCATGAATACTTGCGGGATATTTTTCCAAAAGTTTTTGATATAATTCCATTGACTTATCCTTGTCTTTAAGTCGGTTTTGGTACAAATCAGCCATCATATACAATGCGTCATCTCCAAGAATATCGACCGAAAACTTATCCACAATTACCTGCAAGTTATCCACTGCTTTCTGAGTCTCCCCCATTTTTGCATACGTTCGAGCTTTGAGCCATAGGATTTCATCGGCCAACGGGTGGTCTTGGTACTTTTTATACATCTGATCTAAGCGCGTTAAAGCTAGCTCTGTTTGATTTTGATACAAAAGCAAGTCAATCGCTGCGTATTCTTTCATCGCGTCTTCTGACGTATCTAAACCCGTATTATCTTGAATTAATAAGCTCAATGACCCAGCGTCATTGGCGATTTCCCGAGAAGTGGCCATTTTCAAGATATCAAGCAAGGCTTTTGACAGCTCAAAATCACCTGTGTAATAATACTGCCGTGCATTACGGAGTTTCGCCTCGTAGCCTAGGGGTGTTTCTTTTTGCGACTTTTCCACTTGTGAATATAACAATGTGGATTCCCAAGGCTCATTTTTCAACAAATAAATATCCCCAAGGTCTAATTTACATTTATCAATAAAATCACTTTCGGCACGTCCTATCTTTACCGCGTCTTGAAGTACCACTATAGCCGAGTCTTTGTCATCGATATAAAACGCATATAAATTGGCCATACTGCGCATAGCTTCCAGCGTCCGATTGTTTTGCCCCAGCTCCGATAATAGCTTGCGATAGTCATCAATTAATTTGCGTACGCTTGCTTTTTCAATGGGGAAGGTGTTTTTTACTTGTTCTTCCCTAGCCACAATTACCATTCTTCGTGCGTATGGGTACAGTTGTCCTTGCGGATATTCTTTGATAAGGTAATCGAATGATTGAATTGCTGCGTTATAATCTTTGTTTTGTAAAGCCAAGTTTCCTAGATCAAATACTTTTGTCCCGTTGTACTTGAGCCTTCTGTCTAGTGCTCTTTCCTGAATGAATGCTTTTCCAAATTGTTTTTTCTGCGAAAAAAACCAAATCAACATCTCAGCGTAAAATGTTTCGTTGGGATGACGCTGGATTTTTTCGTACAAAACTTTCTCAAACTTTGCTTGGTCTTTCTCTTCTTTCAAAAAGTCTTGGAGATAATTTTGAATTACTTCTTTGTTTTGAATGGCCAAACCCAAGCTCAACAATTCTTCAATCATTTGTTCGGTTTTACCCGTTTGTGCATACAACGACGCCAACTCCATTTTAAAAATGGTTTCGTTCCCTGCGGCTTCCCTTCCCTTCAGTAAGGCCCCTATCGCCGCTTCTGTGTTGTCGATTTCCCGAAACTCATCAGAGAGTTCCTTGTAGGCATTTAGGTCCTTAGAAGGCACTTGTGCTAGGCTTTCCTCGTATTTCTGCGTTGCTTGGGGCATTTGTCCCGTTTGTTCAAGCATCCTTCCCCAATAAAGTGTGTATAAATAGCCAAATCGAGGCTCTGATTTCTGCTGACGTTTAAAGAACTTCTCAGCTTCTTCAAAATCTTTCAACTTTATCGAACAGTTGACATACCTCCTCAAATAAATTTTGTTAAAGTCTTTTCTCAACACCTTCTGATAAAGCGCGACCACTTTGTCACATTCCCCTTTCTGGAAATAAGCATCTGCCAAGTCTACATCACTCTGTGCACGACTGACGCTGGTCATGCACAACAAACCGATCCCCACGAGTAGAATCCACACCCGATTTTGGGTTATACACACTTTATCTGTTCCCATTATAAAAACAATAAATATTAATTTTTTAAACTATTAAGGTTAATTAGGGCCGTGGATAAGTGGAAAAAAAACTTATTCACGAGTTTTCCACTTTCTTCTAAAACGTTATTGTGAATAAAATATAAGGTTATCCACTTAGTTTTATTTTTTTCCACAACTGAAATTACTGTATTTCAGATAAATAAACAATTATACACAATTTAACGTGGATTGTGGATTGTATTATCAACTATGTGGATTTCTTTTTTTCCACAAATTAACGTGTGAAAAATACCTTGAAATGATGTGTAAAACCCCTATGGATTCCCACATTCGCTATGTGGGAAAAAAGAAATCCACAATTTGAAATTGTTGTCGACATGCTTATCCCCGGGTTATCCACCATTATTTGTGAATGAAATAACTTATCCACAATGTTGTTCACATTTTATCCTCTATTTTTTCTCTTTTGTGAAAACGGCATTTCACACCTTAAAACCAGCCTACGCTATTTTTGTTTGTATACAAAAAATGCGCCAAGAGGCGCATTAGGTTTTCCACAGGATGTGTGAATTGTGAATTATTTTGTGGATAAGTCTATGTCCATTCCACTTAGCACAAAATTCTTCTTGACTTTGATGATATCTGGGTAAAAAAAGATGGGTTCAGCGAGTTTTCGGGTTTTAAAATCTCCTGTGTCCCACTTTCCATTTTGGTTTTCATCAATGATAACTCGAATACTATACAAAGCAGGTTTGAGGTAGCTGAATTGATAAGTAGGCTTGGTTGAAGTTTTGACCACTTCGAATTTCTCGTCTAGTAATTCAACAATGAATGGTTTCTTGGCTCCTTTTATTTCTCCCTCAAGGGTTCCGTATTCTTCTTCGTCCATGATCGGAAGTTTATAGATTCGCTCAGAAATGGTGTCATTTTCTACACTAAAAAACGTGCCTTTGGGCAATACGACTTTTAATAGTTTTCGGGCAGAGATGGGACGCGAAAGTGTTAAAATCGTTTTATTATTTTCCCACATATAGTCAGACGGCTGTATCTGTTCCGTTTTGAGACTATCACTAACCAGTTGAATTTGATTTAAACGAGCCTCCGCCAAAGGTTTGTTGAACGTAAGTTTGAGGGTGAAAAATCGAGGTTCAATTGCCGAATTATCTTGTAGGTTTGTCTTCATATCGAAAGGTTCGCGGTTAGCATCACTGTTTTTCCCCGACCCGCGAGCCTCCCTGAACTTAATTTTTTGTGTATGTTCAAACAGGAGTCCGAGTGAGTCTCTGAGGGTGATTCTGGCTACTAGTGTATCTTTTCTGTTTTTGGTATTGAAGAACTTGAGTTCGCTGGTGCCATTCTGAAAATAAGGGATAGAGTCGTTTAGGTTGTCAAACTTGACGTTATAGCTAACAAATCCTTTGTCATAATTTATCGAATAATAGTACGTTCGAGGGATAGTACCTTTCACTTTTGCTGGGAAGGAATTGGCCATAAATAGCTTTAGTGAAGCACCTGAGAATTGCGTAGAATCTTTTATGACGAGGCTATCCCTTAAATAGGCGATTCTCTCTGTCTTTACATTATAGGTCAGCGAGCGATTTTTATCATCAAATGCGACAAGTCGGTACACATTTGGCTGGATATTTTCGATACTGAACCTACCTGCACTATCCGAGCGTGTAAAATAGATGGGTTTCATTTTTTCGATGTTGAGCGTATCTGAGTGCGGATATAATCCCACCAATGCATCAAGCATAGGTTTGTTGGTTAGCACATCTTTCACTTCGCCCCTAACCAACGCAGAGTCAATGCTAATTCCTGTACTAAATACTAGGCGTAAATTTTTGGCTGGATTTTTTTCGCTGAAATCTTTGATGGCATCCCCAAAAGAGAATGAATACGTCTTTGCCGAATCCAACGTCTTCTTAAAAACGAGGCGGACGCTGGTAGGTTTTACTTTTACTTCATACTCCCCAGGGTCAGGCGTTACTAATAACTTTTGCTGCAAATTTTCCGCAACAATGTATTCGCCGAATAGGAGCTCAATACTTTTCCCTTTGTAATTCGTTTGCTTATTTTTTGGAATACTACTGAGCAATTTTGGTGGCGTGGTGTCTCTTTTCCCACCCGTTGGAGAAATCGGCTGCGAACATCCCCATAGCAACAAGCCGTAGAGACCTAGGAATAAATAATAGAGGGCGAGAATGTGTCTTACTTTTTTTATGTTGAAAGAACTCATTGTATCGTAAAATTTTTGACAAAAATAAAAAGGGGTTTGGTTACCCCTTGCAAATTAACATCTTTTAAAATGAGTTTATTGCTTGGGTATTTTCCCTAATAAAAAAGGAGCTTCATTCGAAGCCCCTCCCCTACTCTTAGTATGTAAAGAAATTATCGTCCTAAGTGAATCAATAATACAGAAATATCAGATGGACTCACTCCACTAATACGGGAAGCTTGTCCTAATGTATACGGTCGAATTGTCTTTAATTTTTGACGACCTTCAAAGGAAAGTGCAGGCACTTTGTCGTAGTCGAAACTTGGAATGATTTCAAGGTCTTCGAGTTTGTTCATTTTCTCGACCATTAATCGCTCCTTTTCTATGTAGCTTTCGTACTTAACTTTAATCATTGCTTGCTCCGCCGATTCCTCGTCGTACTGATTAATGAACTGGGCAAATGTTTCATTGAGTTTTTTTACATCCTCAATTTCCACATCTGGGCGTTTGAGTAATTGATAAAGTGGTTGTTTTTCTCGGATGGGAGATGTGCCAATTTTCACCAAAATCGAATTTACGTCATTGGGAGTTACTTTTACTTTTTGAAGCTCTTCTAAAATAACTTCGGTATTTGCCACTTTTTCTTTAACGCGTTGAAGGCGCTCTTCACTGGCGAGTCCGATTTTGTGTCCCAATTCGGTTAGACGAATGTCAGCATTATCTTGTCGAAGTAATGTACGGTACTCGGCTCTTGAGGTAAACATTCGGTAAGGTTCTTCGGTACCTTTATTTACTAAATCGTCAATTAACACCCCGATGTATGCTTCTGACCTTTTCAAAATAAAGGCGTCTAACTCATGTGCATTTTGGTGTGCATTGATTCCTGCAATCAACCCTTGACATGCGGCTTCTTCGTACCCTGTGGTTCCGTTGATTTGTCCTGCAAAGAATAAATTTTCAATCAGGTGCGTTTCGAGGGTAAGCTTTAATTGAGTGGGTGGGAAGTAATCGTATTCAATCGCATAACCAGGTCGGAACATTTTGGCGTTCTCAAAACCTGGAATTAATTGCATGGCTTTGTATTGTACATCTTCGGGAAGTGAGGTGGAAAATCCATTAATGTACATTTCCACCGTCGTCCATCCTTCAGGTTCTACAAAAATCTGGTGACTATCTTTATCTGCAAAACGATTAATTTTGTCTTCTACCGATGGACAGTAGCGAGGCCCTAATCCTTTGATGCGTCCTGTAAACATGGGCGATTTGTCAAACCCAGTTCTCAAAACTTCGTGTACTTTTTCATTGGTGTACGTAATCCAGCAACTTCTTTGTTGGGTGAGCTTGGGCGTATCAGTGTATGAAAATTTGCTTGGCATTTCGTCGCCTGGCTGTTCTTCCATTTTTGTGTAGTCCAATGAACGACCGTCTACTCGCGGTGGTGTACCCGTCTTCATCCGTCCCGACTCGAATCCGAGTTGTATCAATTGTTCGGTGATTCCCGTGGCGGCCTTCTCCCCCACCCGACCGCCACCAAATTGTTTTTCACCAATATGAATTAATCCATTCAAAAAAGTCCCGTTGGTGAGTACAACTGCTTTGGCAGAAATTTCTAAACCGAGCGAAGTTTTAATGCCCGCGGCTCTGTTATCTTTTATGATAATTTCTCTTGCGGTGTCCTGCCAAAAATCCACGTTAGGAGTTTGCTCTAAAGTGAAACGCCATTCTTCGGCGAATTTCATGCGGTCGCTTTGGCAACGCGGTGACCACATCGCTGGACCTTTCGAACGATTTAGCATTCGAAACTGAATCATTGTTTTATCACTAATGATTCCCGACTGCCCTCCGAGTGCATCTATCTCTCGTACGATTTGTCCTTTTGCCACACCACCCATTGCGGGATTGCAAGACATTTGAGCAATGGTGTGCATATTCATTGTGACTAGTAAAACCTTTGAGCCCATGTTGGCCGCCGCCGCCGCCGCTTCACATCCAGCATGGCCTGCCCCTACTACAATCACATCGTATTCTGGAAACATATGTTTTTATTTAAAATGTCAAGTACTGTGAAAATGTGTTGTTTCGCTTAAAATCTCAAAAATGTTCCACATGAAACATTTTTAAAAAGTCCTAAAATTATAGAGAAGAAAATGCTGAAATGTAGAAATCTTCTTTCTCACGCATGAGTTGTTCATCTTCATCTTCATGGTCATCATACCCTACCAAGTGTAGTACCCCATGTGCTAAAACGCGTGACAATTCTTCCGTAAATGGTTTTGATAATTGCTCCGCATTTTCTTTGACTCGGTCGATACTGATGAAAATATCACCTTCAACAACCCCTTCTTTTTCTGAATTATCAAAGGTGATAATATCCGTGTAAAAATCATGATTGAGATATTGTTGATTGATTCCTATTAGGTATTCGTCAGAACAAAAAATATAATTTATTTGGTTCAGTTCAAACCCTTCGGTTTCGATGATGTTTTTGAGCCATGTCTTCGTTTTGCGCGGTTGAGCTACTTTGAACTCTACGTCTTCGTTGAAAAATTGAATCATTGGAAGGAAAAAAAGTGGGTAGATTTTTATTGTAAATTACTGAAAACCAGAAGGTTTAAGCCATTTATTGTTTGTACTAAGCTGACTATAGCTACTTTCAAACGTTTTAGAAGCCATTACTGAATCCTTGAAATAAAAGGGATAAAAGTGTGCTTATACCCTCAAAATTAATGAGTTAGCTTCAGTTTTCGTGCTACAAAATTAAGGAAGAATAGGATAAGTATCAAAAGAGTTGTTTCCAAGTTCCTTTGATACGATTGTATTTGAGAGTGCTAGGAAGCGCTTTCCACCAGTACTTATTAATAGTAACTGCAAAGGAGGGCTGCATGTAGCAATTGATGGCACAGCCTTCGCAAGCAGGAAGCTTGCCTTCTAAGGCAACTAATTTTTGAACCTCGTCTGATAAATACAAAGCATGCAATTGGCCATCAATCGGGAATTCTTTTAATCCTAAATGGTAGCAAGGTAGAACCAGTTTGTTTTCAGGAGAAATAACTATCGTTGTACTTCCCGCCAAACATACAGGGGCTTCGGTATGATTTCCACCGTCGAGGCGTAGCTGAATAAAGGCATCGTTCAGGTAAACGTTCTTTCTTTTTCCCCATTGACGGAGTTCATAAAGTGCCTCAGGAGAGAGCTGAGAACCTACATTGTTGTATTCAAATACTGGATTTAACAGTAAAACAAGCCCGTGAGGATTGCATATTTCCCGCCAAACTTTTTCTATCTGGTGAATATTCGATTCAAAAACGGTAAAAAGGATGTCAGGACGCTCACCTAAAGCCTTGGCAACTTGGATAGATTCCATGACTTTGTCGAAGCATTGGACACCGCGGGAAGTATCATGCTCTTCACGTTCTGGAGAATCCAACGAAAAATGAAGCATATCCACCAGACCACGAAGACGATTTGCGTATTTGGGATAAAGCAGGCCGTTGGTAGTGACAGTCGTCAAAAGACCCAGTTTTTTACACTCTTTGAGTAACTCATCTAGCTGACGGTGAAGCAGTGGTTCGCCGCCAGTAAAATCAACGACTTTGACCCCCAAGCGTTTTAAATCGGCAAGGTTTGATTTTGCTTGTTCGAGGGTTATGTAGGGTGAAGGGCGTTCCCAAATGTCACAAAAACTACAAGCGGCGTTACAGCGATACGTCACATAGTAGTTACACAAGACAGGGTGGGATACAAGACGCATAAGAGAGGAAGCTTTCTGGAAAGTAGTTTTTCCCTTTCCAGAAAGCGGAAAAACTATTGAAGCATGCGAAGTAAACTGGCCAGTTTGTCCTTCAAATCTTTACGATCTACTATGAAATCTAGAAACCCATGTTCTAATACAAATTCAGCACTTTGAAAACCTTTTGGTAAATCTTTACCGATTGTTTCACGGATGACGCGAGGACCTGCAAAACCAATTAAGGCACCTGGCTCGGCGATGTTGAAATCGCCTAACATTGCATAAGAGGCAGTAACTCCGCCTGTTGTGGGATCCGTAAGTAATGAGATATACGGAATTTGTGCCTCTGACAACAGAGCGAGTTTTGCCGAGGTTTTAGCCATTTGCATAAGCGAATAACCCGCTTCCATCATACGAGCTCCACCCGAACGAGAAATCATTAAAAATGGCTTGCGGTGTTGGAGGGCATGATCGATTCCGCGAGCAATCTTCTCCCCTACTACTGACCCCATTGACCCGCCAATAAAGTTAAAATCCATACAACTTACGACGATGTCAAGTTCATCCATTTTACCATAAGCGGTACGAACAGCATCTTTTAGCCCCGTTTTTTTAACGGTATCACGGATTCTATCAGGGTATCTTTTAGTATCTTCAAAATTAAGAGGGTCACCCGAAAGCATATTGGCATCAAGTTCGGTATATTCTGCATTATCGAAAAGCACATTAAAATAAGCTTCCGAACCAATTTTTTCGTGATAATTGCACTTTACACAAGTGTATGCGTTGAGTTTATGCTCGCGGGTGTGCATAACATGCTTGCAGCTGGGGCACTGATACCAAAGCCCATCAGGGGCTTCGCGTTTCATTTCGGTGGGCGTCTGAATGCCCCTTTCTTTTCTAGTAAACCAAGACATGAGTTAGATTCGAGTTTTGATTTGTGTACTTTGAGTTTAGATAAGACGCTGATAATCAAACTCAATAGCGATTATGGGCTAGTGAAAGCCGCGCCAAAGATACATAAGAAATCAATCTGAGCGTCAAAGTGCTAAATAATACTTGCGTTTTGATTCTGGAAAACGCTCAATTGCATAGCGTAAAGCGGTTCGTGGCATCTGTTTCGTAAATGTATCCAAAAACTCCTCCAGTACAAGTTCATCGCGTTTCCCAATCTCCCGTAACATCCATCCAACGGCTTTATGGATAAGGTCGTGAGAATGAGTCAATAAAAGCTCTGCAATTTTGAGTGCATCACTAAATTGATTGTATTTAATAAAATACCAAGTAGAGACCATGGCAACCCGTTGTGCCCAAAGATGAGAGCGTTGTGCCAAATCATACAGTACCTCTCGATCTCGATGAAAAAGATAAGCCCCCACAATATCGCGGCAGGTGACATCTACCAAATCCCAATTATTGATATAATCAAGGCTTGCTAAATAAATGTTAAAAATTTGCTGTTGGGTTTTAGGGTCTTTTTTCGATTTTTGAAAACGTTTCATTAATCCAATTAATGAAGCCATTCTCACTTCATGGTAGGGACTATGAAGTAAAGCCTGCCAGTCTTCAACAGGTAAATGCCCATATTTGGCGACAACCGCTCTTATTTCGGGCATTGTAACCCCCAGAAAAACATCACCTTCGCCATATTGCCCTTTTCCTGTTTTAAAAAAGCGCGAAAGAAAGGCAGCCTTTTGGGGGCTGCCTAGGGAAACTAATTCATTGTGTATTGGAGCAATTCCTTTCATTTTACTTTTTATGCTTGTCTAAACGAATCGGAATGAATGCTTCGTCAGGTAAGTTAGGTTTTTGGTACAAAACTACATTTTGACGTAAAAATGCAGGTTTTTCAAGTTCATTTAACGAATACTTACCGTATGAAATTTCGTGAACAAGACGGCGTACTATCTCTGGGTCTTCCTGCGGCTCGATAGGCATTTTTTCAACTACAGGCGGCTGAGGTGGTTTTGGTGGCTCAGGTGTCAGCGGTTTTTGTGGTTGTTTTTGCTCAACTTTAGGAGGCTCAGAAACAGGGGGATTTACCTCTATTTTTGTTTCAACAGGTTCTGGATTGGTCGGGGTTACCGAAATAGATGAGTTTCCCGTTGTAGCTGTCGATTGCCTTGGGTTATACTCTGATTTACGTTCAGGTATTGGAGGATAAACGGGGGCCTTGGGTGGTTCAGGAAGTGAGCCATCTCGCTTCGGAAACGTTTTTACTGTCGAATCGTAGTTGAAGGGCAAGTGAGAATCCTCAAAACCAGCAGCAATAACTGTTACTAGCAATTGATCACCTAATGCGTCGTCGAAAATGATACCCACTTTACACATGTCAGCTTCATCTCCTATGAGTCCTTCGATGTAATCAGTGATAATCATTTGTTCGTCGAGAGTTGCCATGTGTTCCTCTTGCGTACTTGAGGCAAGCGTAACAAGAATACGTTTCGCTCCACGAATATCACGGTTGTTGAGAAGAGGAGAGTTAAGGGCTGCTTCAATGGCCAATTCTGCCCGATGCTCACCTGATGAAACAGCTGAACTCATTACAGACGTACCTGCGCCTTGGAGCACTTTTTTCACGTCCATAAAGTCGGAGTTAACACTTCCATGGACTGTAATAATTTCCGCGATACTTTTTACGGCATTTGAAAGTACATTGTCCGCGTGTTCATAGGCCCGTAAAATGGGTAATTTACCGTATAATTTGGCCAACTCATCATTAAGAATCACCAATACAGTATCACAGTGCTCTTTGAGGGCATTAATGCCATCAATAGCTTGATTTTTCTTGATTTTACCTTCATGACTATAAGGGGCGGTAACAACAGCAACTGTCAACATCCCCATTTCTTTGGCAACTTTTGCAATGACAGGTGCAGCCCCTGTACCTGTTCCCCCCCCCATACCAGCAGTGATAAACACCATCTGAGTAGGTGGTTGCATCAATTGACGAATATATTCAATGCTTTCCTCTGCAGCGCTACGGCCAGTAGCAGAATCTGTTCCTGCTCCTAAACCTTTTAAGCTCTCAGCTCCTAATTGGATTTTGTTGTTGATAGGACTACGCATCAACGCCTGTTTATCGGTATTACATACCACAAACACCACATCTTTTATACCTTTTTTGTACATGTGGTTGACGGCATTGCTACCTCCTCCTCCTACACCAATTACCTTGATGATAGGAGCATCGTCTAAGTGGGTTGACTCTTCCATAACAAACTCGTAGTCGTGCTCAAAAACGTTTTTTCGTGCAAAAACCATATTTTCTTAAATATAAACAAATAGGTAGGGATATTTTGACCTTTATTAATACTCGTCGTGCCCTTTGATATCATCTTGGGTGAGACCTTTCCAAATAAAGGTGCTAATTTCTTTGATGGTCGATTCTTGGGATGGATTTTTCCGAAAACCAGGAATCGACCAGCTATTACTTGGTTTTTTTTGCTCAGGCTCTGGAGCAACCGTCGCCTTTTCGATACGCTTATCCAGTGGTTTGATGCTTGACCAAGCCAAACCTAAAGCTGTTGTGTAGGACGGATCGCTGATGAGCGTGTCGAGGGCACTATTACTTCTTTCTAGGTTTTTGGGACGGCCTATTTGTACATACATTCCCGTAATTTCACGGAAAATATCCTCAATTCCGTTAATTTTAGCCGTTCCTCCAGTCAATACGATGCCTGCACGTAGTTTATGTTCATACCCAGCTTTTTTGATTTCGGCCAACACTAATGCTGCGATTTCACGCAAACGTGCTCTCGCAATCAAGACTACGTTCCGTGCCACAATTTCGATAGGGGGAATACCTTCGGCTGTAGGAATGACCAATAACGTATTCAAACTACAGGATTCTGGATTGGTATCACTTAAAGTCGTTTTGGCTTCTTCGGCACTTTCATTGGTAAGATGGCAGCCTTCGCGGATATCATTTGTAATATGATTGCCGCCAAATGGGAGCACCACTGTATGACATAATAATCCATCATGATAGATAGCTATGTCTGTCGTTCCTCCACCAATATCGACAAGAACAACACCTAAATTTTTATGATCTTCGGATAAAATCGCTAGGCCTGAAGCCAGAGGCGATGCCGAAAAACCCTCTTCTTCGCTGACAGAAAGGTTAGCTTTTTGGAGCGAATCTTTGATTTGGTGTAACGCCGATTTTTTTGCCGTAATGATTTTAAAATCACCGCTCAACTTGAGACCTGTATGTCCTACTGGATCGATGATTTCGTGTTGTTCTCCAACTGAAAATTTCAAAGGGAGCAAGTGAATGATTTGATTGGTATCAGAATCAAATGTTTGTTGCATGGTTTCAAACAATGATTTTACATCTCTTCCTTGAACGCCAACGGCATGGCAGGCTACTGACCCAGTTTCTGAGGTCGTGGCTAAATGTGTACCACTCACGTTGACAGACGCAAATAGATTATGAGATAATAAATCAGTACGATCCGCTTTTTTTGCCGCCATTTCAAGTGCTTGACGAATGGCGTCTTTGGTTTTGATAGGATTGTTAATATTGCCTCGGTGAACACCCTCGTTGCGAGCCGAGCCCATTCCTATCACTTGAAGCATCGTATGGTTACTTAGCTTTTTGGATTTGGCTAAAACCGCAGCAACTTTTGTGCTACCGATGTCTATTCCTAAATAAATTTCATCTTCTGACATGATGTGTTAAGGCTTTAAATACAACTACGATAGATATGTACTTATTGATAGATTTTATGACGTTGTTGCCCAGGACTTTACTCGCAGACAATCTGATTTTTAAACTTAACACTTACCCGATGGTACTTTTCCCAACTTTGTACAGGAAGTACTGCCTTGTAAAAAATTTTTAACTTTTCGAACTTAATTTCGGCATCTTCAGGAAATCCGAAATCAATTTGATGTTGCCCTACTTGAGGGGTTAGCGTGAGTTCTCCGTTTTTATTTACATCGACACCCGTGATTTGAGCTTTCCAAAAAGAGTTTTGTTGTAACTCTTTTAAAAACTCTATCAATTTTTTCCCTTTTTCGGAGTAGATGTTTTTGGTATCTTTAAAAAACTCACCTGAAATAATCACTGTTCTTGCGGCAAATCGCCCTGAAAGAGGAATAACATCCCCAGATTCGGTCAAATATCCCCCTGATTCAGCATTTATTAAGTGATTTTCATCACTAAAATCTGGAACAAATCGCCCAACGGGGCGTTGTTGTTCAATAGCTACAACCAAATTTCCAGATAAATCCCGAAAAACGTCACATTTTTTTATCAAACGGTTTTTTAGAATGCGTTTTTCAAGGCCTTTAAAATTAATATCCGAGAAATTCATACCCTCAATGACGTCAACACCATTGACCGTAAGCAGGTTTTTGATGTCTGTTTCACTAAAAAATGGATACTCAGCTCGACTGTCTAATTTTATGACAATGCTTTGACAGCGTTTGCTATTTTGCTGATATTCAACAAATAATAAGAGGCTTGCTACCACTATTCCCCCTAAAATGAACCAAATCCAACGCTTCATGGCAATTAGGTCGTTTCTAAAATATCTTTTATAGGTAAAATGTACCTATCAATATCTCCAGCACCAATGGTGGCTACCACATCACAGTTACGAGTTTTTAGTACATCTATTAACTCCGACTTCGAACAAAGTACTTTGTCACATGTTATCTTTTGGAATATTAAATCGGCACTAACCCCTTCGATTGGTAGCTCGCGTGCAGGATAAATATCCAATAAAATAACACTATCCGCTAAAGACAAACTTTGGGCAAACTCGTCAGCAAAATCACGAGTACGACTGTACAAATGCGGCTGAAAAATAGCAGTGACGTGCCTATCTGGATAAAGTGCTTTGGTCGATGATAAAAACGCAGCAACTTCAGCGGGATGATGTGCGTAATCATCAATCAATACCTTATTTTCGGTTTTAAGGTAATACTCAAAACGACGTTTTACGCCTCCAAACGATTCAATGGCTGCTCTAATTTGGGCTTCGTTAAGCCCGACTTCTAAGCCAACTGCAATAGCGGCAATCGCATTTTCAACATTGTGAAAACCAGGCACTTTAAGTACTAGGTTTTTGATGGAACCATTGGGGTATACTGCATCAAAAACAAAGCAAGCGTTTTCAATGCGTACGTTTTCGGCATGATAATCACCTTCGCTAATAGAGTATTCAAATACCTTCGCCGACGTCTTGTCAGCAAGCTGAAGCCCTTTTCGCATAAATAAACGTCCATCGGGCTTAATTTGGCTTACGTACGCCGAAAAAGATTCCAACACAGAATCATGATTGCCGTAGATGTCCAAATGGTCGGCGTCGGTGGAAGTGACGATGGCTATTTCGGGAAAAAGCGTTAAAAACGAACGGTCAAATTCATCAGCTTCGACGACGCATGGTATTTTTTTTAGGTCATCAGTTGGATCATTTAGCAGCATATTAGTGCCATAATTTTGAGTGATTCCACCCAAAAAAGCGGCACAATTTACTCCCGAATGTCGTAAAAGATGTGCTGTTAGCGAAGAGGTCGTCGTTTTGCCATGAGTTCCAGCAACTCCAATCGTCGACATACCGTTGGCTATCAATCCTAAAACTTGCGAACGTTTTTGAATGATAAAATTATGCGTTTTTAAATAGTTATACTCCGCATGATCGGCTGGGATAGCGGGTGTAAAAACCACCAATGTCTGAGCACTATTTTGCAGAAAAATCTCAGGTATCATTGCTACGTCGTCGTCGAAATGAACCAAAATTCCTTCTTTTTTCAATTGTTCTGTCAAAGCAGTAGCAGTGCGGTCATAGCCAGCCACAGCAAAACCGTTGATTGCAAACCAACGAGCTAGTGCACTCATACCGATGCCTCCAATGCCAAGGAAGTAGATATATTTAAAATTTCTGATATTCATTATCTAGTTGATTATCAAATGAAAGTTAGGATTTAAACCAGACTCAAGACCGTCGCAGCTATTTCTTTGGCTGCTTCAGGCTTCGCTAACTTTTTGATGTTTTTACTCAGTTCCTGTTGTTTGTTTATGTCTTGTAACAACCTCAATGTCGTTTGTACAAGTTCATCTTTCGCGTCTTTATCTTTCACCAAAATAGCCGCATTTTGTTCTACAAGACTCATCGCGTTTTTGGTTTGGTGGTCTTCAGAGGCGTAGGGAAAGGGCACTAAAATGGCAGGTTTTTCCACTAAACATAACTCTGATACTGATAAAGCTCCTGCTCTCGAAACAACTACGTCGGCAAGGGCATACGCCAAATCCATTTCATAAATAAAATCAAAAGCTTTTGCATAGGGCGTTTTTAAGGCATCAACTGCGGCTTTTGCTCGGTCGGCATAAGGTTTTCCCGTTTGCCATAATAGTTGATAACCAGAGTCAATAATGGTTTTTAAGCCACTTTCAATACTCTCATTGATGGTCTTAGCTCCTAAACTTCCACCTATGACAAGCAGAGTTTTATGATTTGGCTGTAATCCAAAGTGCTTATATGCCAACTCGCGCTTGTGTGTACTGTCCAAAATATCACTTCTAACGGGGTTTCCTGTGAGTTTTAGCTTATTTTTTGGAAAAAAGGCTTCCATATTAGGATAAGCAACGCATATCGCTTTTGCCCGTTTGGCAAGGAGCTTATTGGTGATACCCGCGTACGAATTCTGCTCTTGAATAAGCGTCGGAATACCCATCAAAGAAGCTACCATAAGTAATGGACCACTTGCAAACCCGCCTACGCCAATGGCGATATCGGGTTGAAAGCTTTTGATAATGCTTCGTGCTTTTAACAAGCTTCGTATGAGCTTGAACGGAAATGAAAGATTGTCCGAGGAAAGCTCACGTTTAATGCCTGAAATAGGCAGTCCAATAATTTCATATCCCGCTTTAGGGACTTTTTCCATCTCCATTTTGCCTAGGGCTCCCACAAACAAAAGTTGAATGGAAGGATCTGCTGCTTTTAAGGCATTAGCAATGGCAATCGCAGGGTAAATGTGACCGCCAGTACCTCCACCGCTTATGATTACTTTCTTCATAGGTTTTCTTAAATAGTACTTTCGTCGACTTCCCCTCTACTGACACTCAGAATGATACCGAGCGATATACAAGTAAAAAATACCGAGGTCCCCCCCATGCTAAGTAAGGGCAAAGGTTGACCAGTCACTGGAAAAATACCAACGGCAACCGCCATGTTGGTAAATGCTTGTAAACCAATACTTAATGTGAGACCTGCGGACAATAGACCTCCGAAAGCTCGGTTAGTCCCCCCAATATTTTGAACCCCTCTTACAAGGAGAATAGCATAGAGAAACATGATAAAAACGCCACCAACGAGACCGTATTCTTCGATAATAATGGCATAAATAAAATCTGAATAAGCTTGTGTTAGGTAGTTGCGTTGGTGGCTATTACCAAGCCCTTGCCCCAACGTTCCGCCGTTGGCAATGGCGATAAAACCTTGCTTCGCTTGAAATTCATCGTTTTTCAAAAAGCGTTCAATTCGCCCTTTTGCCGTCTCCAGTCGTTGTCCTGCAATTAACCCCAATCCTCCAGTAAGCCCTACCGCAACCATCATGGCAATGAGGTATTTAGCAGGTACTCGGCCAATATAAAACATCAGAAAACAAGACAAACCAAGTAGAACGGCAGTGGAGGTGCTAGTAAGGGCAATGAAAAAGCATACAATCCCTACCCATAGAATCATTTTACCAAATACCTTCCAACTGTATTCAATACGCTGCCGTTTGGCAAGCATGGCTGCGAGGTTTGCAATGAGAGCAAGGCGGGCAAAATCGGCGGGTTGAAATGTGAAGCCAGTACCAGGAATTGCTAACCATCGGGTTGCGCCGTTGATGGTTACGCCTGCTACTTTTACGAGAATCAGTAAGGGGATAGATATAAGTAAGGCAGCTCGGGATAAGCGAGAAAAGTAGACATAATTTACTTTGTGAACCCACCACATAACAAACAAACCCATGCTTGTATAAAAGATGTGTTTGAACAAGAAAAATTCAGGATAACCTCCCCCGCGTTGGTAGGCAAGTGTACCTGTAGCACTGTACACAATGAGTAAACTGACGAGTGACAATACCGCTACAATGACCCAGATAACCACATCGCCTTGGAGATTATCACCAAGCCAGTCTTTAATAAAAACCCATCGCTCTCGAGTAGAAGGGCGAGTGTTGGTAGGATTGACAGAATTAGTCTCGTTTTTGCTCATCTTTCTGTTTGTGAGTTAGGAAGTAAAACTTCGTACAATCGTTTTGAATTGTTCACCACGGTCTTCGTAGTTTTTGAACAAATCGAAACTAGCACAAGCTGGAGATAGAAGAGCTACATCGTTTGGTTTACCCAACGACAGAGCATACTCAACCGCCTCTTTAACATCCTGTGTCTCAATGACTACAGGAACAGTAGAGGCGAAAAACGAGAGAAGTTTGCTATTATCTTTGCCCAGACAGATAAGGGCTTTTACTTTTTGGCGTACCAAAGGTTCGATTTGGGTATAATCGTTGCCTTTGTCAAGTCCGCCAGCTATCCAAATTATAGGGGTATTAAAACTATTTAACGCATAAAAAACAGAATCGACGTTCGTAGCTTTTGAATCATTGATAAAACAAATGCCGTTGATTTCGGCCACGGGTTCCAAGCGGTGAGCCGCATTCTGGAATGTCTTTAATCCGTTGTTGATTTGCTCATCCGTCAATCCTACAGCCATAGATGCCAAAGTAGCTGCCATGGCATTAATGGCATTGTGAGGTCCTTTGACGGGCAACTCCTTCGCGTCTATATCAAAAGTACGGGTATTGCGAGTTAGATGCAAAATTCCTTCCTGAAAAAAGCCACCATTCTTTTCCTTTTTTAAGAAAGAAATAGGTAAGTGGTTGACGTTGAATGTCTTCTTCTCTAGTTCAAGTGTAATAGCTTCGTTATCACTAAAATAAATAAAATCGTCGGAAGGCCGAAGGTTCTGTAGAATACGAAACTTTGAGTCGACATACTTCTGAAAGGTGTAATCGTAACGATCAAGGTGATCTGGGGTAATATTGAGCAAAATTGCTACATCTGCCTTGAACTCGTACATATTGTCTAGCTGGAAACTGCTGAGTTCGAGTACAAACCAATCGAAGGTGTCATCAATAACTTGTTTTGCAAAACTTTCCCCAATGTTTCCCGCAAGTCCAACATTCAAACCTGCTGATTTAAGAAGGTGGTATGTAAGTAGCGTTGTAGTCGTTTTACCGTTACTGCCTGTAATGGCGATTTTCTTTGCTTTGGTGTAGCGAGAAGCAAATTCAATTTCTGAGATAACAGGGGTTCCTTGTTCGTATAGCTTTTTGACCAAAGGTACTTTGTCTGGAATCCCAGGACTTTTAATGACCTCCTTGGCAGATAGAATTATAGAGTCGGTATGTTTTCCTTCTTCAAATGGTATATTATTAGTGTTCAGTATACCCCGATATTCTTCGGTAAGGGAGCCCTTATCCGAAAGAAAAACGTCAAAACCTTTGGCTTGAGCCAATAGAGCTGCGCCAACGCCACTTTCGCCGCCACCTAAGACGACGATTCTGAACGAATCTTGGGGGTTCATCAAAAAAAACGTAAGAGGTAAAGCAAAGAATCCAATCTCAACCCAAAATAAGGCTTTTTTATAGGAAATTGCAAAGAAATAAAAACGACTAATCGTTAAAAAACACCCTAAATATGCTTAATATCGAACCTTAAAAAACACGTTTCTCCTTGATATGCCACGAATTATCGACCTTTCGAAGCCCATCCGTTATAATACCGAAGACCCATGGTTTATGCGGGTAAAAATTAAGCACAAACCTCACAAAGCAGCCCGTTGGCTTATTCGCTTTCTAGGTCTTCCGTTTAACTTGTTCCCAAAAGATTTTGTGGGATGGGCAGATGATACAATTAAACATATGGGCGTCCACGCCACAACGCACATTGATGCGCCTTGGCACTACTATCCAACCGTGGCTGGTCAGCCTGCAAAAACCATTGACGAGATACCATTAGAATGGTGTTACGGAGATGGTATTTTGGTAGATATGACCCATAAAGCCGACTTCGAGGTGATTACATTAAAGGATATACAAGAATACCTAAAAACGATAGGTATTTCTTTGGAAAAAGGCATGATTGTGCTCATTCGAACGGGGCGAGATAAATACAATGGAACGAAGCAATTTGCGGAGGTAGGAACAGGTATGAGCAAAGAAGCAACGGAATGGCTCATAGACCAAGGCATCAAAGTCATGGGAATAGATCAGTGGGGGTGGGACTTACCCATGCGCTACATGATTCAGAAAGCCAAAGAATCGGGCAATCGTGATTTGTTTTGGCAAGCGCATTTGGTTGGTCGCGAAAAAGAGTATTGCCACATCGAACAATTGGTCAACCTAGGTGCTTTGCCGACAGTGGGCTTTAAAGTGTGCGTATTTCCCCTCAAAATCGTGGGTGCATCGGCGGCTCCTGCTCGGGTTGTGGCCATTTTAAACGATTAGTTTATTTTTTTTCCGTTTCTTGTGGTTGAGGTGTTTTTTGACCAGATTTAACAAACTCCGCAATCTGTTGTTCGCTAATGCCCAAAGTCACGTCGAGGGTTGGTTGGGCTTGTTTCAACGCAGCTACTCCCGCCTCCGTGACTTTGGTTTTCCAAAGGTGTAAGCTGGAAAGTTTTTTAGCACTGGAAAGCTCTTTAATTCCTGTGTCAGACACTTGAGTATTGACCAAATTAAGGTACGTTAGAAGTGGCAAGTCCTTAATTTTTTTAATAGTAACGTCAGAGATAGCGGTATTTTCTAAATGGAGTTTTTGCAAATTTTTGAGTTTGGCCAAAGTGCTGGCTCCTTGGTCGGTAATTTTTGTCCCGCTGAGTTTTACCCAAACTATTTGGTCGCTGAGAGGTTCAAGAAGTGCAAGTTGGGTATCGGTTAGACTACTGACATTTACGGCGTTGATGTCCAATAAATGGCTACCTGTAGCAATGGGAGTGACCAAAACACCCGCTTTTTTGAGGGCTTCGATGTCACTAGCGTCGGGTGCTGATACGTTAAGCGAAAGTAATTCGTCTCTCTGGCTTGAAGCAGACGAGCCATTTTCGACCGACTGTGGCTTACTAAGAGCGGCCAAAGCCGATTTTACTGCGTCGTTAGCTTTAAGCTCGGCTACTTTTTTGTCTAATGGTGCGCCTTGGTCTATCCACCACGATAAAATGGCCACTTGCCCTTCCGAAAGTTGTGTTTTGCCTTTTGGAGGCATATGATTTTCGTCCTCAAGCGGAAGTAGACAGCGTTTGATGAGTTCGCTTTCTGACGATTTGTTTACGATAAAAGCCGGGCCATTTTCTCCCCCCTTTTTTAGTAATTCGATGTCATCCATTCGCAAATCCCCTTTGGATTTTTTGGCGTTATGGCATTGTACACAGCGTGCTTTTAAGATAGGATTGATGATATCTTGGTACACCAACGCATTGTTGACATCGGCAATAGGTTTAATTTCGTCGGTTCCTTTCTCCGTTTTGGGTTCCATGCCGAGCCATCCGCGAAAAGGTTCAGGCGTTTCTTGGGATAAATACCCTTCTCCGTGCGTCAGCGAGCCCCCGTGATGCCCAGCTACCATTGTAAATAAACCTCCCACAACCAGCGCAGGCAGGTAAAGAAGGCTGCCAAGCAAGAATTTTTCAAATAATAAATCGGTTTTTGATAGCCACGCCACCCATGAGGCTACTGCGACCCAAATCCCCTGCCATTTGTGTTCTTCGAGGAGTTTGGCTTCGTATCCGCCGCCAAGGGAGAGGAAATAACCCGCGACGCAAGAGAGCGTAGCGCCAATGGCGGCCCAAAATAAAATAAACGACAGGGTCGAATCTTTCACCTCCACTTTGTTGGTCAGCCGCCCAAGTTCGAGTAATCCCGCTAAGATTAAAAAACCGATGGGCAAATGCACTAAGACAGGGTGAAAACGCCCAACAAAAGCGGCCCAATCGGAAGAAACTTGTAACAAAATCATGGTTTGATGGCGACGATGGAGTGAATGTCTATTTTGTTTATGGTAAAGGTAATTTCTCCATTTTTATACGCAAAAGGTAGCGGCTTATTTTCGGGTTGGAGTATGACTTGTTTGGGTCGAACGGGCGACTTTACAGTTACTTTTAGATTAGATAAAGGAGGAATTTCGTCACTGGCATGGATGGCTTTGTTGGCGTGGTTGCCTGCCATGTTGATGAGATTAAGGTAAGTTGTCCCTTGTTTTTGGTTGAGCGCAACGTTTACAAATTTAGAACCATTGACGGTGACTTGAGGTTGGAACAATTTTTTGGCGATTGTTCCCAAAAAATCCCTTCCGACGTAGGTTTCGCGCTTGTAATGTTGTTCGCCAAAATTAAAATAAATGCCTGCGATTTTCCCCTTTCCAAAAGAAGCGATGGAAGCAATAGGGCCTTCCGCAAAACGGAGGTCGCCGCCTGAAAACCACTGCCCGAAGGTTTGCGTACCTGAAAGGGGCTCGAAAGGACGAAAAGTAGCCTTTGTGCCCGTCAGAAATTGGTCAAAGCCCCAATTGGAAATAGTTTGAGTAGAGGTACCAAGTCGAACGCCAAGTTGGGGTTCAAACAATTTGACGGTTTCACTGCCGATAACGAGCAAATTTCCCCCTTGGCGAACGTACTCTATCAATTCCTCTTTGAGGGTTTCGTCAATTGTTTTCCATTCAGGGACCACAATCAGTGGGTACGCCTGCGTACGCCCCTTCAAGTGATGCTCTTGTAAGATTTCGGTGGGTAATTGACTGTATAGTAGTGCATTGAGCGTGCCAATCATGGGTTGTTGTTTGCCGTCCCCTGTATTGTAAATAGTGGTCAACTGGCTTTTGTACCCTACGTTTGAATAAAGTAAAGCAACTTGTGGGACAGGTCGAGTAGCTTGGGTAAATGCTTGACGTTGACGGCAAAACTTAGCCAAATCGCTCATGGTACGGTACGAAAAAGTGGGTAAACTCCCGTCGCGTTCTTGGGTCCAATAGGCTTGAAAACCACCTCCCATTGAGATCACTTGGGCGGCCTCTTGCGACAGTTGGATTGCGTTTTTGGGCGATTTTACTTGGTCGTCCCAGCCATAGCCAAAACTCCAAGACATTAAATCCCAAGGTTTCCCTTGGGGAGCTAAACAGCGCGCTTGGAAAGCCGATTGGTTGGCGCCGTTGAGCGGTTCGGTGTCTCCCGAGAGAAAATCCACGTTTGTATCGACCTTCTCGGGCATCATAGCCGAATACGACCAGTTGCTAGTAATCTGAAAACGAGGGTTGTACGCATGAATGGCATCGGTATATTTACGAACGTAGCGGCGAAAGACATCGCGATGAAATTCGAGCCATTTATCGTAGTTAGGGTCGTTTTTTTTGCGGGGAATATCTTTAACCCCCGTGATAAAGCGAAACTCGTCGATGGCGGCTTGACAATAATCAGGATTTGTAGCCCAGCAGTCGCCATCAATCCACGCCCCATTGACACCATAATCACTGATTTCTTTTAATTGTGGAATCAACAAACTATCGGTGTAAGCACTCCAGAGGGACGCTTTTTGCTTATCGGGCTTTCCCTCGGCATCAATTCGCGCCCAATGGGGATGATGTTTTACGGCTTCATCGTCCCAGACCCCCGAATAGTGGACATACAAAGCCACGCCACGCCGAGACGTAACCTCCCGAAAAAGCTTTAAAATATCTTTCTCGAAACGCTTAGGTGTATTTCCTACCTTGGTTGGATAACTCGTCACACCTGAATGTCCCTTACAATCTACCTGAATAAAATCGGGTTTCACTTGAGTCAGAAGTGAGTCTATCATCTTGTCGGTGACCGTTTTACCGATAACCGTATCTTTAAGGGTCGCATGAAAATCGAAATGTAACCCGAAGTAACTTTCAGAGCGGCGTAGTGGGGTTTGGCCAAGGGTGGCATACGAAAAAAGCCCGAATAGTACAGCGTATAATTGTTTCATTAGAATGGAAAATTTATTACCCATACTACCAAAGACATTGAGTAGGCTATTCTTTTGTTTTACAACTCAAAGTCATTTTTTTGACATGCTTCATTGGGGGCTTATTAAGATTGGTTTTTGATTTAAGGGGTGAATCCCCTAATTTAGCAGCCCAAACGAAAAGCCTCAACAAACCATGACATTTCCAGCAGAGCTTAAGTACACCAAAGACCACGAGTGGATTCGCCTCGAAAGCGACGGTACTGCCGTTGTAGGTATTACTGATTTTGCCCAAAAAGAATTGGGTGATATTGTTTATGTTGACATTAACACTGTCGGTGAAACAATCAATGAAGGAGAGTTATTTGGTACAGTAGAAGCTGTAAAAACCGTTTCAGACCTTTATTTGCCAGTTTCGGGAGAAATCCTTGAATTTAACGATGCGTTGGATGCCGACCCTGATTTGGTAAATTCTGACCCCTATGGCGAAGGTTGGATGATTCGTGTAAAGGTGACTGGCTCAACCGATGACTTATTATCTGTAGAAGCCTATAAAGAATTGATTGGCGAATAAGAAGAAGCTCCGAAAGGGGCTTTTTTTTGACCCTAACTTCCAACGGGGAACCAAGAAAGTTGATAAAAAAATGCTACTGATTCGTTCTGTAAAAATTATTGATTCTCATTCGCCTTACAACGGCCAAATACAAGATATTTTGGTCGAAAACGGCCAAATTACCCAGATTGCTCCCCACATCGACGCACCCAATGCACAGGTGTTGGAGGGAGATAATTGGCATATTTCACCTGGTTGGGTCGATATGCGCGTGCATGCTTACGACCCAGGATTAGAGCACAAAGAAGACCTCGGTTCGGCTTGTGCGGCGGCCGTGGCGGGTGGTTTTACCGATATTGCGGTGTTGCCCAATACCAAACCAGCTCTTGATTCAAAAGATACACTCGTTTACGTAAAGCATAAAGCTTACGGGCAAGTGGTGGAGGTGCATCCGATAGGAGCGGTTACGAAAAGCTGCGAGGGTAAAGATTTCACCGAAATGATTGACTTGTCGAAGGCAGGAGCAGTCGCATTTTCGGATGGTTCACATCCGCTTTACAATACGCACATTTTACTCAAGTCGCTTCAATACCTCCAACAAGTAAACCGAGTATTGATGAATCGTCCCGAAGATTATGATTTGACCGTATTTGGGCAAATGAACGAGGGAGAAACCAGTACCCTACTCGGGATGCGTGGAATCCCGACTATTGCCGAAGAACTGATGGTAATGCGGGACCTAAAAATGCTGGAATACATGGGTGTAAAAAGTGAGGTGCCTCTCCTCCATTTTTCAACCATATCTACCGCAACGACTGTCGCGCTTATTCGGGCAGCTAAAGCCAAAGGCTATCCTGTTTCGTGTGATGTGGCTGCGCACCAAATCGCCTTTGACGATACCGTCTTGGTGGGGTTTGATACTAACTACAAAGTCAATCCCCCTTTCAGAGCTCAAAGCGACATTCAAGCGATTTGGGAAGGTTTAGCCGACGGCACCATCGACGCCGTGGTCTCTGATCACCATCCCCAAGACGAAGAGTCTAAAAACTTAGAATTTGACTTAGCAGAGTTCGGAATCATTGGCTTAGAAACAGCCTTTGCCATACTCAATACATATAATCGACAATTGCCTCTAGATCAGCTTGTTGGTAAGCTTACCCACCACCCGCGTTCGATTCTGCGGTTGCCGTCGGTGAGTGTGGAAGAGGGAAGTGTAGCCAATTTTACCATTTTCAACCCTGATTTGGAATGGATTTTTAAGGAAACTCGTTCTAAATCAAAGAATTCACCGTTTTTTGGAACTCAATTTAAAGGCAAAGCGGTCTACGTTATCAACCGAGGGTTGGTGGAAAAATGTGGATAACTTTGTGGATAACTTATGCAAAGTGTGATTAACTTCTTCAATAAACCATTACTCAAGCTCCCTCTCTTCTTTGGGATACTAGCGGGGGTAATCTGCTTTTTGTTCTTTTTACTCGTTCAGAGCTTAGAAAAATTTTCCAGTACAAGCCGTGCTCTCGACGTGGGTTTTTTTGCCATTATTATAGTAGCCGCAACGTGGTATTACCGCAAAAATATTGGCAAAGGATATCTCCACATGTGGGAAGGTATTTCGATTGGCTACGTTGTTTGGATTACGGGCGCTTTGGTTTGTGGCTATTTATCCAGCTTGTACTTCTATTTTTCGCCCCAAGCTCTGACGCACTACCAAGGTATTTTGCGTCAGTCGCTGTTGGTCAACAAAGCGGAGGCAATCAAAGTGTGGGGCAATGAAAGCTTTCAGCAAAAATTGGCCGACATTGATAAACTTGAGCCTTCAAGCTTTATTTTCGACGAGTTTCGTTTTACGTTGATGCTCGTGGTAATGCCTATTTTATTAATTTCATTGGTGTTTCGTAAACAACATCCAAACAGCTTGAACCGCTAGGGCTAGAAGGTTTCCCTAATTTACTCTATTCTGGATGGAGAAAATAGTTAGAATCAACAAAGAACAAGCGAATCAATCAAAAGCGCAAAAGGAGTTTAATAGACTCGTCGATAGGATTGAAAAACTTGAAAAAGACCTTGTTGAATACCGTGCCGGAATAGATGAGGTATATCAACGGATACAACGCGAGCTAATGCCCGTCCGAGAAGACTACTACGTTCAAAAAGTAGCCTTGGTAAAGTGTTTTGACCGTGCCTACGGCGCTGGTTTTTTGAAAAAAAGAGAACTGAAAAAACTATCGTACTTAATTTGCAAACTGGCATACGATGCGATAGAGCATGGGGGAAAAGAAGAACTAATTCCAATTTACGACAAATACAACGAAGAAGCGTACGAAGAGGAAACCGAACGAGCTAGGACATCAGCCAATGAGTACTTAAAAGATGCTTTTTCAAAATTCGGCGTTGAGCCTGAAGATGAGATAGACATGACCAATCCTCAAGGTTTTCAGGAACAGATGGCAAAAAACATAGCCGAAGAACAGAGCCAAGCAGAGGAACGAAGCGCCAAACGTCCGAAAACGAAAAAACAGGAAGAGAAAAAAAAGGAATTAAAAGCACGAAGTATTACTAAGTCAGTGCGTACAATTTACGTTGATTTAGTCAAAGCTTTTCACCCCGACCTTGAATCTGATACTGAAGTACGTGAGCATAAAACCCAGATTATGCACCGCATAACTGAGGCCTACGAAAAAAATGATTTACTCGGGCTGTTGCGTTTACAGTTAGAGTTTGACCGAATTGACCAAAATCATATTGAAAATTTGGCCGAAAGCCATCTAAAAAACTTCAATAAGTTATTGTATGAACAGGCTGTAGAGCTGAATGATGAGTTGGATCAGCTTGTGTGGCAGATGGCATCAATGAGTGGAAAACCTGCTTCCGCTGCTATCAATTTGCATCAATTGAGAATATCGATTGGACATGATATCAAAGAATTAAAAAATGCCGTCAATACTCTAAAAAAGGACACAAAAGCCTTTGAAAGTCATACTGTTTTGAATAACTTCTTGAAGAACTACCCAATTTAATAAGCGCCTAAAAGGGGTACTTTTTTGCGAATATTTCTACAAAAACAACGTCTTTTGCTGGTAACATTGTAAAGTAATTTTAAGAATTTCAATTCTTTGCTTTATAAATCCAACAAACGAATGAAAAACCAACTGCTAGCCTTAATAATCGTTCTCATTCAAACTCCTTGGCAAAGCTGGGCACAGGAAGTCGATATATGTGTGTATGGCGGAACTTCAGCGGGGGTCATAGCAGCCTATACTGCGGCAAAATCAGGTAAAAAAGTTATACTCGTAGAGCCTAGTAAACATGTAGGCGGATTAAGTGCTGGTGGGCTAGGACAAACCGACATTGGAAATAAATATGCAATCACGGGTGTAGCGCGCGAATTTTACCGCCGAATCGGCCAACATTACGGGAAGTTTGAGCAATGGACGTTTGAGCCACACGTGGCCGAACAGCTATTTAAAACATATATTCAGCAAGCCGATATTCCCGTATGGCTTGAACATCGTTTGGTACGGGTGCAAAAACAAGCAGGAAAAATCCTCGCCATCGAAGTAACTGCCTCTGAGTCGAAAGGCGGGCAAACCCGACTTATCAAAGCCAAAATGTTTATTGACTGTACCTACGAAGGCGATTTAATGGCCATGGCAGGGGTGAGCTATATCGTTGGCCGAGAGGCAAATAGTCAATACAACGAAACGTGGAATGGGGTTCAGATGCTGGATAAACACCAGTTTCCCGAGGGCATCGATCCCTACAAAATTCCTGGTGATTCTTCGAGCGGTTTACTTTGGGGCATTTCGACGGCCAATTTAGCCCCAACGGGCTCAGGCGATAAATTGTTACAAGCCTACAATTTTCGATTGTGTTTGACGAAAAATCCTGCAAATCGGATTCCTATCACTCGACCCGAACGCTACGATTCTACCAAGTATGAGTTATTGTTAAGGCAAGTGGCGGTTGAAAAACCAGCGCATATCAATTGGGGAGTAATGCACATTGCCGACATGCCAAACTCCAAAACCGACATCAACAATAAAGGTGGTTTTTCGACGGATATGATTGGTATGAATCATTCGTACGCGGAAGCTGATTACGAAACGCGTAAAAAAATCATCAAAGAACACGAAGAATACACAAAAGGGTTTCTGTATTTCGTAGGCCACGATCCTAGAATGCCTCAGCATCTACGCCAACAAATGCTCGAATGGGGCTATCCTAAAGACGAATACCTTGACAATAACCATTTTTCGCACCAAATCTACGTCCGAGAAGCGCGCCGAATGATTGGAGATTACGTAATGACACAGCATAATTGCGAAGGCCGTGAAGTGGTGAAAGATGGCATAGGAATGGCAGCGTATACCATGGATTCGCACAATTGTCAACGAATACTAGTCAAAAATCCTGTAACGGGTAAAATGGAAGTACGAAATGAAGGCGACGTGCAAGTAGGAGGTTTTCCCCCCTACCCAATTAGCTATAGGTCGTTGATACCTCGTAAGGCCGAATGCCAAAACTTGCTTGTGCCAGTCTGTTTGTCGGCCACGCATATTGCCTATGGATCGATTCGGATGGAGCCTGTTTTTATGGCATTGGCACAAGCGTCGGCGCTGGCGGCGGTGCAGGCAATGAATACCGAAAAAGCGGTACAAGAAATTGACGTCGCTGCGCTTCAACAATTGCTTAAAACAAATCCGTTGGTAGACGGAAGTGAGCCTGAAATCTTATTGGATAACGACGTGACCCCGTCAAATGTCAAAACGGAGGGCGATTGGCAGCCATTGAAAACGGGCAGTAAATATGCCGTTACCCAACTCATAGATGCCACAAAAGGAGCTGTGCCCAAGTCGGTTCGTTTTACGCCTGATATTCAAAAAAATGGAGTATATGATGTTTATATCTATAATCCCAACCCGACGGGCGGCGGTGGAAACCCAGGTGACGCTCAAAATCAAGCAAAAGCAAGCCAGACCCACCTAAAAATAAAAACAGCAGAAAAGACTTTGGAAGTAAGCGTCGCTACCCGAGAACAAGTGAGTGATTGGATTAAAGTGGGAAGTTATTCGTTACAAAAAGGAAAAGGCAATTGGGTGGAAATTAGCAACAAAGGCGCAGATGGCATTGTAGTAGCCGATGCAGTTTTGTTTGTTCCTAAAAAATAAAAAAAGCCGTCCAAAAGTTTTGTAGCTTTTGGACGGCGAAAAAACTTAAATAGCTAAGTATTAAATTGTGAGTAATTTATAAAGACGGTTCTAGCATTTTACCCATGAATAAAATGGTGTTAGATGTTTTTTCACTAATCACAAACATAAAGGGGCGGTCGGCATAATAATAATTGCTAGGGCCAGCTGAAGTCAATTCAATTCCAATCGTAGTTACGGCTGCTGCTTCAGTCCCTTTTTCATCGACGGCCACAAAGGTATTTTGCTTCACAAAACCTACGTTTAATCCCCCTTTTGCACTAATTTTTGTCAAATCAGCCGAGTTTGGAATAAAAGCAGTAGGCATTCCCATTGTTTTCAAAACGTTGTTCAGATTGGCTTCGTATTCCAACGTAAATTTAGGTAGGCCAATCTTAGCTTTGGGGGTATCTTTCATGGATGATTGGAGGGTAGCCCATTCGGTGGCGGAGAAGTTGTTAATCAAATCCGAAACCTGATTCGTAGATATAGGTACAATCACGGTCATTGTATATTGGCCATTTCCATACGGAAGTTCGTAGGCAAAATAAGTATCACGCACCCCAACACGTATCGTATTTTCCAATACCATCATTTTTACATTTTTCGACTCACCATTGCTGAGTTGAAACGGATAATCTGAGGTGAGCTTTTCGGAAAAACTGTACTTCCAGTCGCCTTTAAAGTAAAGGGCATTCATCAAGAACATAACCATTTGTGGGTCGATGGTGTCCAACACTTTTTTGATTTTACCGTTGGTCTTATCGCTTGCCCATTGGTTGAGTGGTGCGGCGTCGCTCCCCGTAAAAGACGTAACATCGGCTTTAAACCACGTTTTCATGGTATTCAAAAAATCAGTTTCGGGCTGGAACGTATTACGATACCAAACCGAATTGGCCAACCCAAGGGTAACTTTTGCGTCTGCTTTGGGGAACTCTTCCATCAATTTTTGGTAAATTTTATTGGCTTCCGCGAGCGAAGTTCCGCTTAGTTTGAGCGTTTTCTGAATTTCATCGGCCGTTTTTCCATTGGCTCCGTTGAGCAGCATACCAAGTGCTGTGTGTAAGCTCAAAGGAGAGGCAAATACGTTTTTGTTTTTTTGGGCGGCTTCGTTGTTAAGGTTTTTAAAAAACTCAAATGCAAACTCGTTCGTCTGGCTGGAAAATTTCGACGAAATGGTGACGGGAGTCATGTCATTGTCGACCGATGGAGTCGACGAGGTACAGCCTAATGCTGCCCAAAGCAGAAATAGTGTGGCCACAATGACCATTACACTTTGGAAAAAAGAAGATGATTTCATGATTGTTTCAAGGCTTAAGGCTCGTGTCATAATGTGCTATTTTTAAGGATAAAAACTAACGTTATGACGCTGTAGAGGTAATAACGGTTGTAGCGCAAAAAAAATTTTTCAACCCCGTGCAACCTTTACACTTGTTTTCTGCATCTACCCATTGAAACAGCCTAAACATGGTGAAAATTTTACAACTATTCACAAACGAAGGTCAATTGGTCAAAGCCTTACAAAAAGGTGATCCCAAGGCGCAGCGGTACTTTTACGAAAAGTACTCGGCTCGGATGTTAGCCGTTTGTGTACGTTACCTAACCGATCAAATGGAGGCAGAGGATGTGATGATAGAGGGGTTTATGAAGGTCTTTGAACGAATTGATCAATACAAGGGAGAAGGGAGTTTTGAAGGATGGATGCGCCGACTTATTACAAACGAAGCATTGATGCGTTTACGAGCACGCCGCCACATCGAAATGGATATCGAAGCCCCTGAAGTATACCAACAGGCTCATTTTGAAGGAGTTGAGAGTGCGTTAGAAGCCGAAGATTTGATGGCTATATTGGCAAAACTACCTACGGGGTATCGCACAGTATTCAACTTATACGCTATTGAGGGGTATTCTCACGCCGAAATAGCTGAACAGTTAGGAATAAACGAAAGTACGTCGAAATCGCAGTTGCACCGAGCAAGGGCTTTATTGCAACAAATGGTTTCAGAAATGGAAGGTTTGAAATGGAAAGCATAAAACACTAAAAATATGAAAAAGCATCCAGTGGATGAGTTGTTCGCACGCAAACTTCGCGACGCTGAAATAACCCCTCGTGATGAAGCTTTTCAAAAGTTTCAACAACGGTTGCAAACCAAAGAACGTCGCATAGGCTGGTGGCATCAAGGCCCTTGGCTAGCGGCAGCGGGCGTAAGTTTGCTTTTGATGGCAGGCGGAGGCTGGTGGCTAATGAGTCAATCCAGTGACTCGACAGTTGCAATAGCAAAAACCTCGGTTAAAAAAGCGCCTTCAGCCCCTCAAGCTAAAATAAATGAATCGTCGCCTATAACAACGGAGGTACCTCAAGCACTGGCTAGTGGAGCATCTGTTCCTGTTCCTCAAACAACGAACAAAGTTGCGGTAGAAACAACGAAGGAAACGGTAACAAAGGCGGCAGGGCAAAAGCGGGAAGAAACAAAAATAGAGTCATTGCCGCCAATGCAGGAGTCGCAGGTTGCGCAAGTGATGACTACTCCTACTGTGGAGCCTCAACGTTCTGTGAAGGTAGAGCAAGCTGTGAAGTCAATGACGCTGACAACTGCAGTAGCGGAAGTAGCAAAACCTGTAGAAAAAACAGTTGTTCTTCAATTGCCTGCGCTAAAAGAAAACAATCTACCAAAGGAAGCGCTAGTAGCCTCCAACGAAGTAGAATCCAACCCATCAGTTAGCACGCCATCTTCGGATACCGATTTATTAAATAAGCCTCGTAAGTCGACAAGAATGGCCAAGGTATGGCAGCAAATTAAGAATGCTAAAAACGGAGAAAAAGTGGATTGGGATGAAGTAGGTTTTAACCCTAATAAACTCGTAGCCAAGGCAATTGGTAAGTAAAAATCGTAAAGCTTTTAAAAAGTAATGACAACTTCAACAATTAATATAGCCATGAAAAATGTAATAACAGCCATCGTTCTAACTGTAGCGACTAGCATCGCTGCCTACGCCGAAAAGTATACCGTAAAAGGAGATACGCTTATTGTACAATTTGGGAACAACACTCGAATCATTGTCCAAGCTAAGGATAAGTCTGAAATTCGTAACTTAAAGCAGTACGATCTTAACAAAATTATCCGCGACTTGGGAGCTACCCTTGATTCGAGCGGTAAGGAAACTTATATCTACATAAACGAGCAAAATGGACGTAAGTATTTAAAGGATACCGTATTGGTAATTAGTCGGAAAGATGGAGAAGTGAAAATATCCATTAATGACTCTTCTTCTGATAAAAAGGAAGATGTGTACGACAAAGATACAGAGAAGCCTAGCAATGACGATGGTAAAATCACAAAAAGCGTAACCCGACGCTACAAAAGCCCAAGAAACGGATTTGATGTATTGGTAGGCCTCAATACGTATGCTAAAAACACTCCTTTAGGGTACAACCAAGACGATTATGATTTACTGCCTTGGGGTTCTAGATTTGTGAGTTTGAGTTGGGTAAGAGGAGCGGCTATTAGTCGAGGAAAAGATGCTTCACTAGGGCTTGATTTGGGAGTAGATGTAGCTTGGTATAACTTGATGTTTGACGGTAACAATACAGTACGCAAAGATACGAAATCAATAAGTTTCCCGACGGTGTCTAATGACTTACACAAATCAAAACTAACGGCCGCCTACCTAAATTTATCTTTGATGCCAACGTTGGCGATTCATCGAGGCCCTATTTCATACTTAAGCGTTGGGATGTACGCGGGGTATCGACTCGATAGTTACACAAAAACTCAGGAGACAAGAAAAGGGCGTTCGGAACGAATTCATTCCAATTATTACATCAATAATTTCCGTTACGGTTTCGGCGCCGAATTAGGAATTCGTCACTTCCCAGATTTATTTATGCAGTATGACCTCGGTGAAATGTTTGAAACCAACAAAGGACCTGCCGTACGAATGATTAGTTTTGGGATTCGTTTATAGTTCTAATAACGAGAAAGTTACGGCACTCTCAGGGTGGTTATGAGAGCGCCGTAATTATTTTTTAGAAAAAAAACTTTAAATATTTTTTGTGTAAATGTTTGAAGTAAATTAAAAACCACATACATTTGCGACTCCAAAAACGACAACAAAGTCTTTTGGAAGTTTTTTGAAAATAAGAAGGGGGTGTACCAGAGTGGCCAAATGGGGCAGACTGTAAATCTGCTGACGTACGTCTTCGGTGGTTCGAATCCATCCGCCCCCACCTTTTACATATAATATCAGCGGGAGTAGCTCATTTGGTAGAGCGGTAGCCTTCCAAGCTTCAGGTGGCGGGTTCGAGCCCCGTCTCCCGCTCAAAATGGAGTAGTGACTTGAAAAGTTACAAACATTTGCCTCATAGGATTTTGTCGCTCCATAGCAAGTTAATTGTTACTTGTTAATTGTTAATTGGAAGTTTTAACTACAAATAACTATTAACGAATAACGATTAACTTTTTTGTTGAAAGGCCGTTATAGCTCAGGGGTAGAGCACTTCCTTGGTAAGGAAGAGGCCCGGGGTTCAAATCCCCGTAACGGCTCTAGCAGATTAAATAGTTAATAATTAGGAGTTCTTTCTCGGTAGTAGTGATCTATGGTCGTCATTTGCCGTAAAAACTCTGGACAGTCAAGTTTTCTCTGTAAATCCATAATTAATACAAAACCAAATTTTAGTTAATAAAACAATGGCAAAAGAACAATTCGACCGGAGTAAACCTCACGTAAACGTAGGTACAATCGGTCACGTTGACCACGGTAAAACTACTTTGACAGCTGCTATCACCAAAGTTCTCTCAGAAAAAGGTCTAGCAGAAAAGAAAGATTTCTCGTCGATTGACTCCGCTCCAGAAGAAAAAGAGCGCGGTATCACTATCAACACTGCGCACGTAGAATATCAAACAGTAAACCGTCACTATGCTCACGTTGACTGTCCAGGTCACGCTGACTACGTGAAAAACATGGTAACTGGTGCTGCCCAAATGGACGGTGCCATCCTTGTAGTAGCTGCTACTGACGGTCCAATGCCACAAACTCGTGAGCACATCCTTCTTGCTCGTCAGGTAGGTGTACCTCAGTTGGTCGTTTTCATGAACAAAGTTGACATGGTTGACGATCCAGAGTTGTTGGAACTTGTTGAAATGGAAATTCGTGAATTGTTGTCATTCTACGAATTCGACGGCGATAACATTCCAGTTATTCAAGGTTCAGCTCTTGGTGGTTTGAACGGTGATGCGAAATGGGTTGCTACTATTGAGGCATTGATGGACGCTGTGGATAGTTTTATCCCAACTCCTGCTCGTGATACAGATAAGCCATTCTTGATGCCAGTTGAAGACGTGTTCACGATCACTGGTCGTGGTACTGTAGCAACAGGCCGTATCGAGCGTGGTATCATCAACTCTGGTGAGCCAGTAGAAATCCTCGGTATGGGTGCTGAAAACCTTAAGTCTACAGTAACTGGGGTTGAGATGTTCCGTAAGATCCTTGACCGTGGTGAAGCTGGTGACAACGTAGGTTTGCTCCTTCGTGGTATCGAAAAATCAGATATCAAACGTGGTATGGTTATCTGTAAGCCAGGTTCGGTTAAGCCTCACGATAAATTCAAAGCTGAGGTTTATATCTTATCAAAAGAAGAAGGTGGGCGTCACACTCCATTCTTTAACAACTACCGTCCGCAGTTCTATTTCCGTACAACTGACGTAACAGGTATCATCACTTTGCCAGAAGGTGTTGAGATGGTTATGCCTGGTGATAACTTGACAATCACTGTTGAGCTTATCAACTCAATTGCAATGGAAAAAGGTCTTCGTTTCGCGATTCGTGAAGGTGGACGTACGGTAGGTGCTGGTCAGGTAACTGAAATCCTTTAATTTAAGGATACACTAACTATAAAAAAAGGGAAACTCGAAAGAGTTTCCCTTTTTTATTTTATAATTAACTGATTACTTTGGTATTCGTTTTTGAGGGTCAAATGATACCATTAAGGTCAGTTGTTATTGGGATACTGTTGGGGTGGTTGTGCACGATTAACATCTGTGCCCAAGTCCCTACCTTGCACCTTACGGATAAGGTAGCAGAGATACTACTATGGAATCATCCTTCGCTAGAGTATTTGACCGATGCGTCACAAAAATTAACTATTAAGCAGCTTCGAAAAGACTCATCGCTTGTTTTTAAACGAGCGGCGGGCAGTTCTCCCAATTTAGGTTTTAAAGAGGAAGATGTTTGGTTGCGATTTAAGGTTCAAAAAACTACCCAAAAACATGTGGAATGGGTCGTTGCGAACGATTATCCTATGATTGAGGAACTGGAAATGTTTCTTTTTGATGAACATACAGGGGCGTTTTCTCATCAGACTCTTAAAGAGGCGATTCCAGGATATCAGAGGAACATCAATGTTCATCAGTGCGCTATTCCCCTAGAACTATCTCCTTTTACACCTTATTCTGTTTACATAAAATTACGGACAGGCGATGCTAAAAAAATCCAATTTAGGGTTGTTGAAACACATCGTTTTTACCAAACCTACTTAGATGAACTATGGTTTTGGAGCGGTCACATTGGATTTGCTATTTGCATGATTATCGTGCAATTGGTATTTCTGCTAGTTACCAAAGAGCGCAATTTCTTGCTTTATCTTCTGTTTTTAATGGGATATTTGTTGGTCGCTATCGTCGGAGGATACGGCATTATTGACCAACTTTTGTGGCCCAATCACGTATGGCTAAAAGGTTATAGCATCGTGATTGCGGTGGTAATAAGCAATGTCTTGGGTGTGTTATTTTATGCTCATGCCCTTCATTTAAAAACGTTAGCCCCTACTCTTTATTCGCTACTGCGAATTGACGCAGTAGCATCCATTATATTCAGTTTTTGGATTTTCTTTTTTGAAGGTATCATTAGCCCCAATGTCTATTCATGTGGGGTGATTATTATATTTTTCTGTTTAGTTTCAATTTCTTGCATTAGTAGCTATCGAAAAGGAAATAGGTCAGCTATTTATTACCTGTTCGGGACGCTATCTTACTTTATTGGTGTCATTGTTGTGTTATTATGGACAGTAACATGGCTCTCCCCCAACCTAGTTGTAATTAATGCGATGCACATTGGGAGTATGTTTGAAATGGTTTTCTTCATGTGGGCACTCGCAGATGACTATCGAAGAACTCGTGAGGAGCGAGAACATACGCACAAAGAGCTTATCCATACGCTGCAAACGCAAAATGAAGAAATATCAAATGCATTAATTAAGGGACAAACAATTGAACGTAAGCGCGTTGCTGCAGATTTACACGATTCTTTGGGGGGAACATTATCTGCCATTCGTTGGACTCTTGCTTCGATTAACTTAGAAAGTTTGAATGAGCAAGAAAAACAGGTATATGAAACATTGGTAGAGATGACGAATGAAGCACAGCAGCGCGTTAGGTTCTTGAGTCATAACTTAATCCCTGAGAACTTACAGATTGAGGGTTTAGCTGTAAGCTTGGAAAAGTTGGCTGAAAAGCTAAATCGAAATAATAGGATTGGATTTAAGACCGAAATAAGCCTCGATAAAAAGTATGATAAGCAAGTTGAGTTTGAGCTTTACAGTATTTCATTAGAATTGATTAATAACATTATCAAGCATTCCAACGCTAAAGAAGCCATTATCCGACTGTACGAGCAAGATGAGTACCTGCATCTTGAAATCGAGGATGATGGAATAGGTATGCAAGAATATAATCACCAAGGAAAAGGATTGGGGAATATTCAAGAGCGTATATCATCTCTAAAAGGTACTTGGCAAATTGAATCCAATGGGAAAGGTACTTGGGCGTCAGCTCAAGTGCCAATTTCCTGATTTTTTGCTACTTTTGCACCATTGTTGTTCTCTACTATATGGCTGAAAAACGCAACTCTGCCCTCATATTCATTTTCATCACGTTACTGATTGATGTAACGGGAATTGGAGTAATTATTCCTGTTTTTCCAAAACTCATCACTGAGCTTATCAATGGAGATTTATCGCAAGCTTCACTGTATGGAGGTTGGCTAACGTTCGCCTATTCGGTGATGCAGTTTATTTTTTCTCCCATTTTAGGTGGCTTGAGCGACCAATACGGCCGCCGTCCTGTTTTATTAGCCTCACTTTTTGGGTTTGGTATAGACTACATCTTTTTAGGATTTGCACCAAGCATTGAATGGCTTTTTCTTGGAAGGCTAATTGCGGGAATTTTAGGGGCTAGTTTCACGACAGCTGGGGCGTACATCGCGGATGTAAGCCCGCCAGAAAAGCGCGCTCAAAACTTTGGATTAATTGGCGCTGCCTTTGGTTTAGGGTTTATCATTGGCCCAATGATTGGTGGGCTTCTTGGCCAGTACGGCGCTCGCGTACCATTCTTTGTCTCAGCGGGATTAACTTTGCTCAATTGGCTCTATGGGTACTTTGTTTTACCAGAATCATTAAAGCCCGAAAACCGTCGCCCGTTTGATTGGAAGCGAGCCAATCCTGTAGGTTCGCTACGGCATTTAAAAAAGTATCCTATTATTTTCGGGTTGGTCATACCATTGGTATTCATCTATATCGCAGGTTACGCCACTCAAAGCACATGGACATATTTTACGATGGAAAGATTTGGTTGGGATGAAAAGTGGGTGGGCTATTCATTAGCCTTTGTAGGAGTCATGGCCGCACTTGTTCAAGGTGGTTTGACCCGCACGATCATTCCACGTTTAGGAAACACAAAATCCATTTATTGGGGACTAAGCGCATACGGAATTAGCTTTTTTATGTACGCATTTGCCAATCAGGGTTGGATGCTCTTTGCCATTACAGTGTTGGCGGCATTAGGAGGAATAGCCACTCCTGCACTACAGGCAATTATGTCGAACCAGGTGCCAGCCAACGAACAAGGTGAACTACGCGGAGCGCTAACGAGTTTGATGAGTTTAACGGCTGTAGTTGGGCCTGTAATGATGACGAGCCTATTCGCGTATTTTACAACGCCTGGCGCACCAATCATGTTTGCAGGGGCTCCTTTTGCAATGGGGGGTGTTTTGACGTTGATAAGCTTGGTCTTAGTAAGACAAATTTTATCGAGTAAATGATTTTTTTTACAAAAGGTTGCAATTAAAGATTTTGTTTCATACTTTTGCAGTCCGATTTCAAGAAGTAATACATACACGGGCATAGTTTAAAGGTAGAACTAAGGTCTCCAAAACCTTCGGTCTGGGTTCGAGTCCTGGTGCCCGTGCAACTTTTGCGCAAAATGAACTCAATTGTAGAATTTGTAAAGGCCTCTTGGGACGAGGTTCGTCACAATGTCACCTGGCCCAAACTTAATGACCTTCAATCTAGTACTACACTAGTACTCCTCGGTTCGCTTATCTTTGCGGCCGTTGTAGGTCTTATGGACTTCCTATTTGAGAACGCCCTCAATTTCCTTTATCAGTCATTCTAAGGGCTTTTGTCCCGGTTATCCAAACGTTGAGCAGGTATGAGTAATCTGAATTGGTACGTTATCCGGGCTGTGTCTGGTCAAGAGAAAAAGATTAAATCTTATCTCGAGAATGAAATCGTCAGACAGGGCCTTCAAGAAGCTATTCCCGAAATTTTAATTCCAACGGAAAAAATCGTCGAAATGCGTAACGGAAAGAAACGCATTCGTGAAAAGAATTTTTTTCCTGGTTATATTATTATTTCGGCCGATTTAGCCAAAGGAGAAGCACATCACCTTATTACGACAATGCCAGGCGTATTAGGTTTTTTGGGAAACACTAGTGGTAACTCAAAAATACCGGTGCCGTTGCGTCAGTCGGAAATTAACCGAATCTTGGGCAAAGTTGAAGATGCTGTTGAGGAAGTAGAAACCCCAAAGGTAAGTTTCTTAAAAGGCGAGAGTGTAAAAATTACAGATGGCCCTTTCAGTGGGTTCATTGGAACAGTCGAAGAAATTTTTGACGACAAGAAGAAGCTTAACGTCGTTGTGAAAATATTCGGGCGTAGTACGCCCGTGGAGCTGGGTTACGCACAAGTCGAAAAAGAGAGCTGATTTTTCAGAATGTTGCCGGGAGTACGAGACAAAAAGCTTCCACGTTGTCTATCAGCCGTACGTCCGAACCGGTAACGCCAATTTAAACGTTTAAAAACGATGGCGAAAGAAGTAGCAGGTTACGTCAAACTGCAAGTGAAAGGTGGCCAAGCCAATCCTTCACCCCCAATTGGACCAGCACTTGGTTCTAAGGGTTTGAACATCATGGAGTTCTGCAAGCAATTTAACGGTCGTACGCAGGACAAAATGGGCATGATTCTACCCGTTGTAATTACGTACTACAAAGACAAATCATTCGAATTTGTTATCAAGACTCCTCCAGCACCAATCTTGTTATTGGAGGCGGCAAAAGTAAAACTTGGTTCTGCTCAGCCTAACCGTAAGAAGGTTGGTTCTGTAAGCTGGGATCAAGTAAAGACAATTGCCGAAACAAAAATGCCAGATTTGAACTGCTTTACGGTAGAATCCGCCATGAAGATGATTGCTGGTACAGCACGTAGTATGGGTATTACAGTATCAGGTAAAGCCCCTTGGGATAACTAATCACGAAGCGGACGTAAAGACATTTTGAACAATGGCAAAGTTGACTAAAAAAAGAAAAGAAGCTTTAGCGAAATACGATACAAAAGTTGAGTATTCGTTCGAGAAAGCAGCAGAAATTCTGAAAGACATCACTTATACGAAGTTCGATGCTTCTATAGATATTGATGTGCGTTTGGGTGTTGACCCCCGCAAAGCTGACCAGATGGTTCGTGGCGTGGTGGCTTTACCACACGGTACAGGTCGTGAAGTACGCGTATTGGTACTTTGTTCACCTGATAAAGAAGCCGAAGCTAAAGAAGCAGGTGCTGACTTCGTTGGTTTAGATGAGTTTATTCAGAAAATCGAAAAAGGATGGACTGATGTAGATGTAATCATTACTATGCCAACTGTAATGGCCAAAATCGGTCGTTTAGGTAAAATCTTAGGTCCTCGTGGCTTAATGCCAAACCCTAAGTCAGGTACAGTTACTTTGGAAGTTGGTAAAGCGGTAAAAGAGGTAAAAGCAGGTAAAATTGATTTTAAGGTTGACAAGTTTGGTATTATCCACACAAGTATCGGCCGTGTGTCATTCGCCCCTGAAAAAATCGCTCAAAACGCTCAAGAGTTGATTGCGACTTTAATGAAGCTTAAACCTTCTTCGGCTAAAGGTACTTACGTAAAAAGCGTACACCTCTCAAGCACAATGAGTCCAGGTGTCATCATCGATAAAAGCACGATTGCAGGAATATAATTATGACACGCGAAGAAAAAGCCGTTATCATAGAGGAACTCAGCGACAAGTTCAAAGCGATTCCTTACTTCTACATTGTTGATGCAGCAGGCATGACTGTAGGAGAAACAAACAACCTACGCCGTAAGTGTTTTAACCAAGGTGTAGAATATCGCGTTGTTAAAAACACGCTGATTGCAAAGGCACTTGAAACATTAGATACTGATTACTCGTCATTCAACGATACTGTTTTGACAGGTTTCTCAGGTATCATGTTTCACCCAGAGTCAGGCAAAGTAGCTGCTAAATTGATCAAAGAATTTCGTAAAGAGTCAGGCAATGACAAATTGAAGCTTAAAGGTGCTTCTGTTGAATATAGCTTGTTCATCGGCGAAAATCAATTAGAGACGCTCTTGACCCTGAAGTCAAGACAAGAATTAATCGGGGAAATCGTTGGCTTGTTGCAATCTCCTGCAAAAAATGTCGTATCGGCATTGCAAAGCGGAGGCGGCAAATTGGCTGGTATCCTCAAAACCCTTTCAGAACGCGAAGGGTAATCTCATTTCACTGTTTGACGGCTTGAGAAAAGTCCAACGACTAGTCTCAGCTTTTCAAACACCCAATTTTTCAAATTCAAAAAAACTCGTAACAAATTTTAACATTACAATACAATGGCAGATTTGAAAGCATTCGCAGAACAGCTTGTTAATCTTACAGTTAAAGAAGTAAATGAACTTGCTGCAATTTTGAAAGATGAGTATGGTATCGAACCAGCAGCAGCAGCTCCAGTAATGGTAGCTTCAGCAGGTGGTGGCGATGCAGCTCCTGTAGTAGAAGAAAAAACAGCGTTTGACGTAATCTTGAAATCAGGCGGTGCTGCTAAATTGCAAGTTGTTAAGCTTGTAAAAGACTTGACAGGCCTTGGCTTGAAAGAAGCTAAAGAATTGGTAGACGGCGCTCCAAAACCATTGAAAGAAGGTATTGCTAAAGACGAAGCAGAAGCTTTGAAAAAGCAATTGGAAGAAGCTGGTGCTGAAGTAGAAATCAAGTAATTTCTATTCTTCTTTATCCTGAAATTTAAGGAAATAGGCCTGACCTTGTGTCAGGTCTTTTCCTGTTTAAGATAAGTACCGCTGTTTGCGCTATTGAAAGCAGCAGTATAAGTGCAAAAATTAGACGTTATTCATTCGAATACGTAGGTATCAATAGCGTTTCTTCTTTAAAGAATTTCTGCCTGAAACACTTCGCTACTCGTAGGGGCGATGAAAAGGGGTAAAATTCTAAAATCTACGAGGCAAGCATAAGTTTTTTGCAAACTATTTTTTGAGTTCCCGCGTTCATCATCCTTAGAACGTAGTCTGGTTCATATACACCAAAAACTTGTAAAGCCTTGGTAACCAAACAAACTCCACGTAGAAGTTTTGCCCGGATTAAACCTGTCATTGATTATCCGGACTTCCTAGATGTACAGCTTCGCTCGTATCGCGAATTCGTTAATTTAGATACAGCAGCTGAAGAACGTCACAAAGAAGGGTTGTACAAAGTATTTGAAGAGAATTTTCCAATTTCTGATTCACGTGAAAACTTTGTCCTCGAATTTGTTGACTATTCTCTCGACCCTCCAAAATACTCTGTAAATGAGTGTATTTCAAGAGGGCTTACCTACTCTGTGCCGTTGAAGGCGAAACTCCGCCTCAAATGCAACGATGCAGACAACGAAGACTTTGAAACAATCGAACAAGAAGTGTTTTTGGGCGCAATCCCTTACATGACTGAAAAAGGTTCGTTTGTCATTAATGGCGCTGAGCGTGTAATCGTTTCTCAGTTGCACCGTTCACCAGGGGTGTTTTTCTCAATGAGTAAGCACACCAACGGTACAAAACTATACTCAGCTCGGATTATTCCGTTTAAAGGGTCTTGGATTGAATTCTCGACGGACGTTAACAACGTGATGTATGCGTACATCGACCGTAAGAAGAAGTTTCCAGTAACTACCCTCCTACGGGCGATTGGATTCGGTTCGGATAAAGAAATCCTTGATTTGTTCGAACTTTCTGAGGAAATCCCAGCTACTTCTGCCAGCTTGAAAAAAGCCGTAGGTCGCCGCTTAGCAGCGCGGGTTTTACGTACATGGACAGAAGACTTCGTAGATGAAGATACAGGCGAAGTTGTATCTATCAGCCGTAACGAAGTATTACTTGAGCGTGACTCTCTTATCACGGCTGGTGACTTAGACGTGATCCTTGACTCGGGGCAGAAATCAATCATTATGCACCGTGAGGACATGAACATGGCCGATTATAATATCATTTATAACACGTTGCAAAAAGACAGCTCTAACTCAGAAAAAGAAGCTGTTGAGCAAATCTACCGCCAATTGCGTAACGCAGAAGCGCCAGATGAACAAACGGCTCGCGAAGTAATTCAGAGCTTGTTCTTCTCAGATAAGCGTTACGATTTGGGAGATGTAGGGCGCTACCGTGTTAATAAAAAATTGCAGTTGGATATTGCGATGTCAACAAAAGTGTTGACAACGCAAGACATCGTTTCAATTGTAAAATACCTTATCGGTCTTATCAATGCCAAGGCAGTAGTCGATGATATCGATCACTTGTCAAATCGTCGTGTTCGTACCGTAGGGGAACAATTATGGGCGCAGTTCGGAGTTGGTTTAGCTCGTATGTCTCGTACTATCAAAGAACGTATGAACGTTCGTGATAACGAAGATTTCAAACCAATCGACTTGATTAACGCTCGTACATTGTCGTCGGTTATCAACTCGTTCTTTGGTACAAACCAGCTTTCGCAGTTTATGGACCAGACCAACCCATTGGCTGAAATCACGCACAAGCGTCGTATGTCAGCACTTGGGCCAGGTGGTTTGAGCCGCGAGCGTGCAGGTTTCGAGGTGCGTGACGTTCACTATACGCACTACGGACGTCTTTGTACAATTGAAACTCCTGAAGGTCCAAACATCGGTTTGATTTCTTCGCTTTGCGTTTATGCAAAAACTAACAGCATGGGCTTTATTGAAACACCTTACCGCGTAATCAACGACGGTCAGTTGACGAATGAGCTTGTGTATTTGACGGCGGAAGAAGAAGATTCACGCTATATCGCTCAGGCAAATGCTTCGGTTGATGATAACGGAAACTTCTTGGTCGATAAAATTAAGACACGTTTTGAGGGTGACTTCCCAATGGTTGAGCCTTCGCAAGTGTCGTTGATGGATATTGCTGCAAACCAGATTGTATCGGTAGCGGCTTCGATGATTCCATTCTTGGAGCACGATGACGCCAACCGTGCCTTGATGGGTTCAAACATGCAACGTCAGGCGGTGCCATTGCTCCGCCCACAAGCGCCAATCGTAGGAACAGGTTTGGAAGGCCGCGTAGCTCGCGACTCACGTGCTTTGGTAGTAGCCGAAGGCAACGGGGTTGTAGAGTTTGTGGATGCTACCAAAATTGTGATTCGCTATGAGCGTACATACGAGCAGCGTTTGGTAAGCTTTGATAGCGACGTAGTGACGTACGACTTGGTGAAATTCCGTCGTACCAACCAAGATACATGTATCAACCTCAAGCCAATGGTGTTGAAAGGCCAAGTGGTAGAGAAAGGTCAAATCTTGAGCGAAGGTTATGCAACAGAAGGTGGAGAGTTGGCCCTTGGCCGTAACCTCCTTGTCGCATTCATGCCTTGGCAAGGATACAACTTCGAGGATGCGATTGTGATTTCGGAGCGAGTAGTTCGCGAAGATATTTTCACTTCTATCCACATCGAAGAGTACGACTTAGAAGTACGTGATACAAAACGCGGAGAGGAAGAATTAACGGCTGAAATTCCGAACGTAAGTGAGGAAGCGGTTAAGAACCTTGATGAAAATGGTATCGTACGTGTTGGTACTGAAGTAAAAGAAGGAGATATTTTGATTGGTAAGATTACCCCTAAAGGTGAGTCGGATCCAACTCCAGAAGAAAAACTTCTCCGTGCTATCTTTGGAGATAAAGCAGGTGACGTGAAGGATGCGTCACGTAAAGCACCTCCATCGATGAAAGGGGTAGTTGTAGATACTAAGCTTTTCTCTCGTCCTGGCCGCGATGAGCGCGTTAAACAAAAAGACGAGTTGAAAGTATTGATGAAAAACTACGGACGTGACTTGAGCAAGCTCCGTGAAGTGCTCATCGATAAGATGGTAGAATTGCTTGATGGCAAAACAAGTGCGGGTGTGAAGCACAAATTCGGCGAAGAAATCATGAGTAAAGGCGTGAAATTTAGCCGTGTAAACATCATCAACAATATCTTCCCAGATAAAAACCCATACCGCGACGAAGGTGGTTATATCGTTCCTGAAGAAGTAAACCTTTTGGGTGATTTAATCATTGAAGGGTGGACAGATGAGCCAACGACCAACAAGTTGTTGTTTGAGATGGTGAAAAACTATCAAAAACGCCGCAACGAAATTTCGGGCCGCTTCAAGCGTGACCGCTTTACGTTGGAAGTTGGGGATGAATTGCCTGCGGGTATCGTGAAATTGGCGAAAGTATACATCGCTAAGAAACGTAAACTTAAAGTGGGTGATAAAATGGCGGGTCGCCACGGTAACAAAGGGGTTGTGGCTAAAATCGTTCGCGACGAAGACATGCCTTTCTTGGCCGATGGAACTCCAATGGACATCGTATTGAACCCTCTAGGGGTACCTTCGCGTATGAACATTGGTCAGATTTACGAAACCATCCTTGCGTGGGCGGGTCGTAAGTTGGGCCGTAAGTACGCTACTCCAATCTTTGACGGGGCTACTGAAGAACAAGTCGTTTCTGAACTGGACGAAGCAGGAATTCCTTCTTTTGGCCGTACGCCTCTTTATGATGGACAATCGGGTGATAAGTTTGACCAGCCAGTGACAGTAGGTATCATGTACATGCTTAAACTAGGTCACTTGGTAGATGACAAAATGCACGCCCGTTCGATTGGACCATACTCGCTTATTACTCAACAACCGTTGGGTGGTAAGGCTCAGTTTGGAGGGCAGCGTTTTGGAGAGATGGAGGTTTGGGCGCTTGAGGCGTTTGGAGCTTCTCACATCCTACAAGAGATTTTGACAGTGAAGTCCGATGACGTAATTGGACGTGCAAAAGCATATGAGGCCATCGTGAAAGGTGAAAACCTTCCGAAGCCAAACATTCCAGAATCATTCAACGTATTGATTCACGAATTGCGCGGTCTTGCACTCGAAATTACGATGGACTAATGAACGTTTGGAGTTTGCCAATGAGAGTGTACTGTAAAAACGACACGACCCAATGGCAAGCTCTAAACCCTAAATAAACATTTCACACAAATCAAATCGGAAATGTCATTCAAGAAAAACAAGAAAATCAATAGTGACTTTTCGCGGATTACCATCAGTTTGGCTTCGCCAGAGTCTATTTTGGAGAGCTCATACGGTGAAGTAACGCAACCTGAAACCATCAACTATCGGACGTACAAGCCTGAAATGGGTGGGCTCTTTTGCGAGCGTATCTTCGGACCCGTAAAAGACTGGGAATGCCACTGTGGTAAATATAAGCGTATTCGTTATAAGGGCATTATTTGTGACCGTTGTGGGGTGGAAGTAACGGAGAAAAAAGTACGTCGTGAACGCATGGGACACATCGAATTGGTGGTTCCTGTAGCGCACATTTGGTACTTCCGTAGCTTACCTAACAAAATTGGTTATTTGTTGGGCTTGTCGACCAAGAAATTGGATCAAATCATCTACTACGAACGTTATGTAGTAGTTCAGCCAGGTGTCAAAGCGGAAGATGGAGTTAATAAAATGGACTTCTTGACCGAGGATGAATACTTGGATATTATGGATCGTCTTCCACGTGAAAATCAACTTTTGCCTGATACAGACCCGAACAAATTCATCGCTAAGATGGGGGCTGAAGGCTTAGAGTTGTTGTTGTCACGTATTCAATTGGACGAACTTTCGTACGAATTGCGACACAATGCAGCTAACGATACTTCGCAACAGCGTAAAGCTGAAGCCTTGAAACGTTTGAAGGTAGTAGAAGCACTTCGTGACGCTAATACACGTATCGAAAACCGCCCTGAATGGATGGTGATTCGTATGGTGCCTGTGATTCCGCCAGAGCTTCGCCCACTTGTGCCTTTGGACGGTGGACGCTTTGCTACGTCTGACCTTAACGACTTATATCGTCGCGTAATTATTCGTAACAACCGTTTGAAGCGTTTGATTGAAATCAAAGCTCCAGAGGTGATTTTACGTAACGAAAAACGGATGTTGCAAGAAGCGGTTGACTCGCTATTCGACAACAGCCGTAAAGTAAACGCGGTACGTTCGGAAGGTAACCGTGCTTTGAAATCTCTTTCAGATATGTTGAAAGGTAAGCAAGGCCGTTTCCGTCAAAACTTGCTTGGTAAGCGGGTTGACTACTCGGGTCGTTCGGTAATCGTAGTAGGTCCAGAACTCAAACTTCATGAGTGTGGTCTTCCTAAAGATATGGCGGCTGAGTTGTTCAAACCGTTCATTATCCGCAAGTTGATTGAGCGTGGTATTGTTAAAACAGTAAAATCAGCCAAGAAAATCGTTGACCGCAAAGACCCCGTTGTTTGGGACATCTTGGAAAACGTATTGAAAGGCCACCCTGTATTGCTGAACCGGGCCCCTACGCTTCACCGTTTGGGTATTCAGGCCTTCCAACCTAAGTTGATTGAAGGAAAAGCGATTCAGCTGCACCCGTTGGTATGTACGGCCTTCAACGCCGACTTTGACGGTGACCAGATGGCGGTACACGTACCACTAGGTCAAGAGGCTATTTTGGAGGCATCGTTGTTGATGTTGTCGTCGCACAACATCTTGAACCCTGCCAACGGAGCACCTATTACCGTACCTTCACAAGACATGGTATTGGGTCTGTATTACGTAACAAAAGGACGTAAATCGACCCCTGAAGTGCCTATTATTGGCGAAGGAATGACGTTTTATGGAGCAGAAGAAGTTATCATCGCCATCAACGAAGGTAAACTTTCTAAACATGCGCATATAAAGTGCCGCGTGACTGTTCGTAACGAAGACGGTACGCTTGAGAAAAAATTGATTGATACGGTTGCTGGACGTTTGTTGTTCAACCAATGTGTGCCAGAATCAGTAGGATACATCAATGAGTTGTTGACGAAAAAGAAACTTCAGCAAATCATTGGACACGTGTTCAAAATCGCAGGAAATGCACGTTGTGCGCAGTTCTTGGATGATATTAAGCACCTTGGTTTCCAAACTGCCTTCAAAGGTGGGTTGTCAATCGGTTTGGGTGACATCAAAATCCCAGACGTAAAATGGCAGCTTATTGAAAGTGCTAAAGAAGAAGTACAAGGCGTGATGGACAACTTCATGATGGGTCTTATCACTGAAAACGAGCGTTACAACCAAATCATCGACGTTTGGACACGTACCAACACGAAATTGGCCAATACGCTGTTGACCCAATTGGAGAACGACCAACAAGGCTTTAACTCTGTGTACATGATGATGCACTCGGGAGCCCGTGGTTCTCGCGAGCAGGTACGTCAGTTGGGTGGTATGCGTGGTTTGATGGCGAAACCTCAGAAAAACTTAGCTGGGGGCGTTGGAGAAATCATCGAAAACCCAATCCTTTCAAACTTTAAGGAAGGTCTTGACGTCCTTGAGTACTTTATCTCTACTCACGGTGCGCGTAAAGGTTTGGCCGATACGGCCTTGAAAACAGCCGATGCAGGTTACTTAACTCGTCGTTTGCACGACGTAGCGCAAGATGTAGTTGTCAACGAAGTCGATTGTGGTACGTTGCGTGGTATTGAGATTTCGGCCTTGAAAGACAACGAAGATATCGTAGAACCACTTTCAGAGCGTATCTTGGGACGTGTGTCTGTCCACGATGTAATGGATCCACTTTCGGGTGAATTGATTCTTGCGTCAGGTCAAGAAATTACGGAAGAGATTGCCGCTCGTATCGACGAAACTAGCATCGAAACCGTTGAAATTCGTTCGGTATTGACGTGTGAAACGCGCAGTGGAGTTTGTTCGAAATGTTACGGACGTAACTTGGCTTCGGGCCGTATGGCCGAAATCGGAGAGTCTGTTGGGGTTATTGCTTCGCAGTCAATCGGTGAGCCAGGTACGCAGTTGACCCTTCGTACATTCCACGTTGGGGGTACTGCCCAAAACATTGCGGTGGAAGCCAACATCAAAGCGAAATTTGAAGGTAAGATTGAGTTTGAAGATATGCGTACGGTTGAATCGACCGACAATGAAGGAAATCCAGTAACGATTGTAATGGGTCGTTCGGGTGAAATTCGTATCGTCAACGAATCAAACGGACAAGTATTGATTGGAAATAACGTTCCTTACGGAGCTACCTTGTTGGTAAAAGAAGGAGTGCACGTGACTAAAGGACAAGAACTTTGTAACTGGGATCCTTACAACGCCGTAATCTTGTCAGAGTTTAACGGTGCGGTACAGTACGAAGCAATCGAAGAAGGTATCACGTTCCGCGAGGAAATCGACGAACAATCGGGCTTCCAAGAAATGGTAATCATCGAAACGCGTGACCGTACGAAGAACCCAGGTATCTTGGTAAAAGGCAAGAGCCCGCTCTTAACCGACGCCGACGAGAAGATTTACAACTTGCCTGTTGGGGCTCGCTTGGTAATCAAAGACGGTTCGACGGTAAAAGCAGGTCAGCCATTGGCGAAATTGCCACGTACGCTCGGTAAAACGCGCGATATTACGGGAGGTTTGCCACGGGTAACTGAATTGTTTGAAGCGCGTAACCCATCAAACCCAGCCGTTGTATCCGAAATCGACGGAGTTGTTATCTACGGTGTGGTAAAACGCGGTAACCGCGAAATCAACATCGAGTCGAAAGACGGTACCCGTAAGAAATACCTTGTGCCTTTGTCGAAACACATCTTGGTGCAAGATGGTGACTACGTGAAAGCGGGTGAACCACTTTCTGATGGTGCCATTACACCAAGCGACATCTTGTCGATCAAAGGACCAACGGCGGTACAAGAGTACTTAGTGAACGAAATTCAGGAAGTTTACCGTCTCCAAGGGGTGAAAATCAACGATAAGCACATTGAGTGTATTGTACGCCAAATGATGCAGAAAGTTGAAATCATGGAAGCTGGAGATACCAACTTCTTGGAAATGCAACCAGTAGATAAGTGGACATTCCGCGAAGAAAATGACCGTGTTCTTGACATGAAAGTGGTAGAGGATTCGGGCGATTCTGAAAACGTGAAGCCAGGTATGTTGATTTCTGCGCGCCGTTTGCGTGACGAAAACTCTACCCTCAAGCGTCGTGACCAACGTTTGGTCGTGGCACGTGATGCGAAAGCAGCCGTTGCACAACCAACTTTGATGGGTATTACGCAAGCGTCGTTGGGTACTGAAAGCTTTATCTCAGCCGCGTCTTTCCAAGAGACGACCAAAGTGTTGAGCGAAGCGGCAGTACGCGGAAAACGCGATACGCTCGATGGCTTGAAAGAAAACGTAATTGTAGGTCACCTTATTCCAGCAGGAACGGGTGTACGTCGCTACCAGAAAAACATCATTGGTTCGAAAGAAGAACTCGAAACCGTGACCGAATCACGTGAGCGCAGCAGCTCGCGTCGTAGCAAACGTGAATTAGCAAACTAACAGGTTTCCCCGTGAGTTTATAGAAGAAAACGCCCCGACTTCGGTTGGGGCGTTTTTGTTTATTCTACTTTAATAATGAGACTGCCCCCCGAAAGATATATCCAGACGTACCATTTGTTTTGATAACGTAAGCATATACTCCTACAGGCAGCACTTCTCCGTCTCTGATACCATCAAAAAATGGTTGATTGCTTCCTTTTTGGTAAAAAACAATATTCCCTCAACGGTTAAAAATAGTTACTTCTATGTCGGGGTAATTTTCAATTCCAGTCAATTTCCAAACATCGTTTATCCCATCACTGTTGGGCGTAAAGGCATCAGGTATGTAGATAGTGGTAATTACTCTAACAGTGATAGAATCTGACGCTTTACAGCCACCAGGTCCCAATGCTGTGAGTTGGTAAGTTGTCGTACTTTCGGGGGATGCGCTGGTTATAGCACCCGATGGATTAGAAAGGGCGGTTGTAGGAGACCAATTATAGGTATAGTTACTGCCTAAATCGCCATTAAGTTCAATACTTGCTCCTTTGAATATTTCACGGTCTCTACCTAAATTCAATACAGGAGGAGGGGTAATTACTAATAACCTGACTGCTTGTCCACTTTGGCAGGCTAATTCACCTTTTATACTATAAGTGATTATGTGTGTACCTACACCTGCCATTTTAGGGTCAAAGTGACCATTTAAGACTCCTTTACCTGTATAAGTACCGCCTGCTGGAGTCCCATTCAATGACATAGGTGGGTGGTCTGTGCCACAAAAGTTGGGTAAAGAGTCCAGTATAACAGTGATTTTAGAAACAACTTCTATCTTGATTGGGCTACCTGCGGTCCGACAGCCGTTAGTATCTATAACTGCCACGTTGTATTCGCCTGCCTGTGAAACAACGAATGTATTTTTAGTCTCATTGGTGATATCTTGCCCGTTATAAGTCCATTGGAATGACTTGATGGCATTATTGGAGGCTGATAAAGTTGTGGAAGTGCCGATGCAAATTTGAGTACCATTACTGTTGGTGATATTAACCACTGTGGGGGCTATGGCCTGAATTGTAAGCGTATCAGAGCGCGAAGTACATCCTTGTTGTACATCTCTCAAAACGGCCCAATATCTACCAGGGTTTGTAGCTATGTATGTAGCTTGAGAAGCTGTTGATAATCGTACACCATCTTTATACCATTCATAAGTGTAATTAGTGTTTTGAGGACTTTCCAGCGTCACTTCTCCCCCGTTGTTGCAGATTTTGAGTGGGCTGTTGGTTTTGAGTTTGAAGTTGGAGGTAGTAAAATCTACTTTTATTTTTCGAGAACGACGGGTTTTAGAACATTGGTTGTCGAGATAGGTAATAAGTTGATAGATTCCACTCTGAGTAACATTTAGCGTCGCTGTGGTATCGTTAGGTAGGTTATCCCCGTCTTTTTTCCATTGGTACTTCCAGTTGGAATTATAAGTAGCTTTCAATAGCACATTTCCGCCTATGCAAGCAGAAGCTTCGGTGGCGGGTTGGTCATTGACAGTAATGGTTGGATCAGGTGGGATAACGGGGGGGCAGTCAAATACGAATAACTGATAATCGCGCCTTGTAGCGCCAATTCATTCACCATTGCGATATTCTTCTACGAGCACCGTAAAGGCAAATAAGCCCACTTCATTGGCTTTGACCGATAGCTCCCCCGTTTTAGGGTCGATAGTGAGCGGTGGATTACCCCGAATGGCATTGACAGCACTGTAACCTGGCTTCCATTCGATGTATTCTGTATTTATTTGCCCTGGAGCAGATGCCCCAAATTCTTTGTCATAAAAACTCAATGGAGTGACAAGAGAGTATCGCAGTTCGTCGCCATCGCGGTCAGTAGCATCAAAGGAATAGGTAAAATCATCGCCCAAACAAACGTATTCGCCATCAATTTCGTCAAACTCGGGTGTAGAATCTACAAAGGGTTGGCCGTTTTTGGTTAAAGGGGGAAACTCAGTATAAAATGGCAACCCTCGCTTATCTGGAAATGTAATATTAGTAATTTCTTGGCTGCGACAGCAGGCATTCCAAACTAATACATAACCGTTGGGGTCGTTGTATAGCGAAGGGTCAAGTGTGATTTCTTTTTCAAAATAGTCAAACACGATTTCTAACCGATTTTGCTCGGCACACTTAGCATTGGTAAATTTCAGAGGCCGACGTTGGCTGTCTACCCGTGGTACAGCTGTAATCAACAATTCTTTTTTATCCGATTTTCGGTAAATGGTAAGAGGTACAGCGTAAAGCGTCGAACTAACTTTTAGACGATCATAATAAATCTTGACCACAATCCTATACCTGCCTGGAGTTTTGTTCAGAGCAACTATTTCAATATTCCCCCCCACGATATGATCGGCACGGGCATTAACAGACTGGAAGAGTATACAAAGTAGTGTAAAAAATAGTTTTTTGTATATAAAAAAAGAAAAGGAGTATATATAACGGTCAAGTATTTTCATAGCGCCTTGAAAGTTAAAATGAACAAAAAAATATTTTTTTAAAAAAATCTTGACACGAATATAAATCTATTCTACAAGAGTTGTGCGTTGTCTTCAAGACTGTATACTAAAAATAGATAGCGTGTCCGTGACACGGTGAGTGCCAAAAAAGTGCCTCTAAGTGAAGTGAAAATTGATAGTTCAACAACCCAAGACTTTGTTGTATGGCTAGGATAGCATATACGCAACAAAGCCGATAGAAATTATTGCAAAATATGAGAAGACAGCTAATTTATGGAATAGCTTTTGTGAGCCTATTTAGTAATTGTTCACCCGATAACAAAAATCAATATTGGGTCGATGGCTCACCTAAACTTCTTAATTCTAAAATGAAGATGGGAAGGCATATTTTTACTGTCAAAAAATATTTTTATAAAGGTGAATTAGATACTCTAAGTTTTTATAAAAGAGAGAGATTTTATGAAAATGGGCAAATTGAAAAAATAGAATATTTTAATAAAAAAGGTATGCCTCAAGGAGAATGGAGATCTTGGTATGAAAATGGACAAGTAAGCCTGGTGGAACATTACATCGAGGGTAAGCGATTTGGAGAGTATGAAAGTTGGCTGCCTGATGGAAGACCCAATGAGAAATTTATGTACCGCAATGATTCGATTGTAGTCAATTTCAAATGACGAAGCGGATAATGCTGGGAGATACGCAACAGTCATTTCGGCCACTTACACACTAATTTTTCGATTGCTACCGTTTTTTACTTCCTTTGTCACCCAAACGACGATTATTTACGTATGAAGAAATTATTTTTTGTTTTCTCTCTCGCTTTTCTTACTTGTACTTCACTCTGTGCTCAAGACAATAGCTACAACTTGGTACCTTTTCCTGCGCAATTCAACGGTGGAGATGGGCAATTTGTGGTCAATGGACAAACCAAAATCATTGTGACGGCCAAAGATGTGTTGTTGAAACCCATTGCGCAGTCGCTGGCTAACACGCTTAAAACAGCCTCTAAATTCAATTTGGTGGTAGCGCCCGCCGCCCCTCCTACTGCCACCAACACGATTTTTATTCGCTTGAACAAGGCCTTGGGCTTAGGAAACGAGGGGTATAAATTATTGGTAGGAAAAGAACGCGTAATACTTGAGTCGGCGACGCCACAAGGAGCTTTTTACGGCCTACAAACCATCCTTCAGCTGTTGCCCACTGCCGTTTTTAGCCCTACCCCCGTTGAAAACGTCACTTGGACGATGCCCGTGTGCCAAATCCAAGACAAACCCCGTTTTGTCCACCGTGGGCTGATGCTCGACGTAGCGCGTCATTTTATGCCTGCCTCGTTCATTAAAAAATACATAGACCTACTGGCGCTCCATAAAATGAACGTATTGCACTGGCATTTGACCGATGACCAAGGCTGGCGCATTGAGATAAAAAAGTACCCTAAACTCACCCAAGTGGGCTCAAAACGCAAAGAAACGTTAGTTGGACAGTATTCAGAAAACTACCCTCAGAAATACGACGGAAAAGAGTACGGAGGTTTTTATACCCAAGCCGAAATCAAAGATATCGTGAAGTACGCTCAGTCGAAATACGTCACGATTATTCCCGAAATCGAGTTGCCAGGGCACGCAACGGCGGCGTTGGCAGCGTATCCTGAATTGGGGTGTGAACCCACAAAAAACTACCAAGTGAGCACAAAATGGGGCGTGATGTACGATGTATTTTGCCCCAGTGAGAAAACCTTCACGTTTTTACAAGACGTATTGACCGAGGTCTTTACCCTTTTTCCAAGTAAATACGTTCACATTGGTGGGGACGAATGTCCCAAAGAGGCGTGGAAACAAAGTGCGTTTTGCCAAGAATTGATTAAAAAACAAGGATTGAAAGACGAGCACGAACTTCAAAGTTATTTTATCAAACGAATTGAGAAGTTTGTCAACTCCAAAGGAAAGAGCATCATTGGTTGGGACGAAATCTTGGAAGGGGGCGTGGCTCCTAATGCCACCGTGATGAGTTGGAGAGGCACGTCGGGGGGCATTGAAGCGGCAAAACAGAAGCACAACGTCATCATGACGCCGACCACTTATTATTACCTCGATTATTACCAAGGCAACCCTGCCAAAGAACCGTTGGCGATTGGTGGGTATTTGCCCATTGAAAAAGTGTACAGCTATGACCCCGCCGATGGGTTTGATGAAGCGTCAAAAAAATACATTTTGGGGGTACAAGGAAACCTCTGGACTGAGTACGTTCCAACTCCCGAACAAGCCGAATACATGACGTTTCCGCGCGCTACGGCCATTGCAGAATCAGCGTGGATGCCTTCGGGGGCGAAAAATTTTGAGGATTTTGCCATGCGTTTGAAGGAGCATTTGAAACGATTAGACTACCTAAAAGTTAACTACTCGAAGCGAATTTTAGATATTCGGGCGGTGACACAGTTCAATAACCAAGGTCAGTTGCAAGTACGTTTTGAAAAACTTGATTCTGACAGCAAAATCTACTACACTACCGACGGAAAACAACCCACTACAAGCTCAACCGAGTATACGATGCCGATAACGTTGGACAAAATCACGACCGTGAAGGCGATTACGACGGCGGGGGCTTCTTTTGAGGAGAAGTTTTTTGTGCATCGTGCCAAAGGTAAACCGTACAAATATGCCAACCCACCTGCCGACTGGGCCGATCCCGACAAGAAAAAACTAACGGATGGACAGGTAGCGCAAAGCCCCCAAAATAGTACAGAGTGGGTGCAGGTGTCGGGCAAAGATTTGGAAATTACAATCGACTTGGGAGAAGTAAAACCTGTGACCAAAGTATCGGCGAATTTCTTAAAACTGATTTTGAACAATATCTTCCCTCCTACTTCGGTCGAAATTGGTCTCTCGCGCGACGGCGAAAGTTTTAAAGAAGCGTTGGCTCAACCTGTGACCTACCAACTGGAAGGCGCATGGCAAATTTTGCCAGTGGTGGCCGACTTTAAGACGGCGCGGGCGCGTTACATTCGGGTGCGTGCCAAAAACGCAGGCAATGCCCCTGCGGGTCATCCAGAGGCGGGGCGTCCAACGACGATTGCGATGGACGAAGTCGTGGTAGATTAAGCAAAAATTACGAGACATATTCCAACAAGAAAGGCGCCGTACCCACGGCGCCTTTCTTGTTGGCGGGAATATTCTTCCCGTTCACGCCACTTTTTTGGCACTTTATCCCAATTTAGTCTCATTTTTTTAAACAAAAACGTAGGTTTGCGTCGTTTTTATATCGAAAAAGTACAAACTCAATAAACAGTATTTTACGATAACTAACCAAAAATTAACCAAGAAAAGTGGCTTGCCACTTATTTTCAGCTATGAAACATATCTTCAGTATTTTGCTGTGGCTTGGGATGGCCACGTGGGCGTACAGCCAAGAAAAACGAACGATTAGCGGGTACATCAAAGATGCCTCCAATGGCGAAAGTCTGATTGGGGTATCGGTGTATGTTCGGGAAATAGGGAACGGAACCGTGACCAACGACTACGGCTATTATGCCTTAAACCTGCCGACGGGTGTTTCTTACACATTGGTTTTCAATTACATTGGCTACGAAAAAGTAGAGAAAAAAGTGACGCTTACTGACGATTTAAAGCTCAGTATCGAACTCAAGGATGAAAGTGTGAAACTGCAAGAAGTCATTGTCAAAACCACCAAAGAAGACGAAAACGTCAAGAACATTGAGATGTCGGTCAACAAGGTGGAAATGAAAACCATTCGCCAAATGCCAGCCTTGCTCGGGGAAGTTGATTTGGTTCGGAGTATTCAATTGCTCCCTGGCGTGACGAGCGTGGGCGAAGGAGCCAGCGGGTTTAACGTCAGGGGAGGAAATATTGACCAAAACTTAGTCCTGCTCGACGAAGCGCCTGTTTTCAATGCTTCGCACTTATTTGGGTTTTTCTCGGTCTTTAATCCCGATGCGGTCAAAGACGTAAAACTCGTCAAAGGAGGGATTCCTGCGCAGTATGGTGGCCGTATTTCGTCGATTTTAGACGTACGTTTGAAAGAAGGAAATGCCAAAAAACGCGAAATAAACGGAGGAATTGGGACGATTTTCTCCCGCTTGAGTTACGAACAGCCTTTTGCCAAAAGCAAAGGGTCTTTCATTGTAGCAGGCCGCCGCTCTTACATCGACGTGTTGGCCAAGCCATTTCTGAATGGCGATTTAAAAAACTCTCGCTTTTATTTTTACGACCTTACCGCCAAAGCCAACTACCGAATTGATGACAAAAATACGGTCTTTGCTTCGGGCTACTTCGGGCGCGATGTCTTTGGGGCGGATTTTGGTTTTGAGTGGGGAAATAGAACGGCTACCGTCCGTTGGAACCACGTTTTTAATAACAAACTGTTTATGAATGCCACCGCATTCTATTCGGATTATGACTATGGTTTAGAATCGGATCGCAACAATAAGAACAAAAGCGGGGATAAATTTAAGTGGAATTCGAGCATCACGACCTGGAGTATGAAGCCCGATTTTACGTATTATCTTACGCCCAACAACACCGTTACTTTTGGTGGGCAGTACATCAATTATAGCACCAAACCAGGTACAGCGACGGCGATTTCCAGCGGAGAAGAACGAAACATTAGCCTCGATCCACGCTACGCCGATGAGTCAGCGTTGTACATCGGAAATGACCAAAAAGTAACCGATTGGCTTTCGTTTCAGTACGGAATTCGGTATTCGTATTTCCGAAATTTAGGCCCAGGAACGGCCTATGAGTTTTTGGAAGTGGTCAAAGGTGACCGAAAACTCCCCGTTTCGGAGAAAAAATACGAATCGGGCGTGATAAATACGTATGGTAATTGGGAGCCGCGTTTTTCGACCAAAATAGAGCTAAATCCTTCCACTTCTATCAAAGCGAGTTACAACCGAACGGCTCAATATTTGCACTTATTGTCGAACACAGCAGCTAGTTCGCCTTTGGATGTGTGGACGCTGAGTTCGAAGATTATTAAACCCCAATTGGCCGATCAAGTGGCGTTGGGCTGGTTTCAAAACTTCCAAGAGAATATGTACGAAGCATCGTTGGAGGTGTATTACAAAAAGCTTCAGAACCAAATTGATTACGTTGCCAACTCTGACTTACTTTTAAACAGTTATTTGGAAGGAGACTTACTTTTTGGCAACGGTCGGGCGTACGGAGCAGAGGTGTACGTCAAAAAAAATCGCGGAAAACTGACGGGTTGGTTAAGTTATACCCTGGCTCGTACCGAACGCAAAATCGAAGGCATCAACAACGATAACTGGTTTCCAGCACGCTTTGACAAGACCCACAATCTCTCAACGGTGGTGTTGTATCAACTCAACGACCGTTTGAGCTTCTCGGCCAATTTTGCCTTCAATACGGGTACGCCTGCGACTTTCCCTACCAACCGCTTTGAATGGGGTGGCTGGACGTTGCCACAAAATGTGGACAATAGCCGAAATGCGGCTCGGATTCCTTCGTACCACCGCCTCGACTTAGGAGCAACGCTCAAATCGAAGAAAAAACTGTTTGGAAAGGGCCAAGGAGAGTGGGTGTTGAGTATCTATAACGTCTATAACCGTCGTAACCCTTTCTCAATGTATGTGCGTCAAAATGAGGATAATAATCTCAAGACGGAAGCCGTTCGCTACGCGGTGATTGGCTCGGTGGTTCCTGCCATTACGTACAACTTTAAATTTTAATCGCCATGAAAAAAAATACGCTTCATACTTTTTTGACTTATACGACCCTCGCATTTTTGACCGTATCAACACTCACTAGCTGCGAAGATGTGGTGGATTTGGACGTAAAATCAGGTGCTCCACAGCTAGTAGTTGATGGCTGGGTGACCAACCAGCAAACCAGCCAAACCATTCGTTTGACCGAGTCGGCGGGGTATTTTGATAATAGCCAAGCAAAACCAGTCCTCAATGCGACTGTGACCGTTACCGACGATAAAGGCGGGGTGTTTTCTTTTGTTGACCTAAAAAAAGATGGAAACTACGTTTGGAAGCCTGTTGCGGTCAGCGATACCATCGGGCGGGTAGGACGAACCTACACGTTGCGCATTAAAATGGGAACCGAAGAATATACGGCAGTGAGCAAGCTTAATCGGGTTCCTAAAATCGATTCAGTGACCTATTTCTTTGACAAATTGCCCATCGCTCCAGCGGATGATGCACCTCAAGAAGGTTACACGGCGGAGTTTTTTGCCCGTGACCCAACGGGAGCAGGTGACTGTTACTGGATAAAAAGCTACAAAAACGGCAAGTATTTCAACAAAACGACGGAAATCACCATTGCGTACGATGCCGCGTTTAGCCCAGGAGCCAACAGCGACGGTTTGCGCTTTATTTTGCCCATTCGTCGAGCCATTTCCCCCGAGTTTTACAAAGAAAAAGACACGGTCAAAGTAGAGCTTTACAGCATTCCGTTGGAAGGATATTATTTCTTAAATCAAGTACGGACTGAGTCGAGCAATCAGGGGCTTTTTGCAACGGCTCCGTCCAATATTTACAGTAACGTAAAAAATACCAATCCAACGGGACGCAAAGCGTTGGGCTTTTTTGGCGCGGCGGCAGTTAGTACGTTTACCGAGGTGATTGACGCAAAAAAAGCAAAACCTAAAGACGGCAATTAGCCTTTTAGCAGACAACGCCTTCGGAAAGGCGGAGGGTTTGGGTAACGCAGCTCGGGATTTCGTAAGGATAATGAGAAACGTAAATGAGTGTTTGCTCTTGCGAATCACAAACGGCGTTGACAACCTCCTTAAAATGCTCTACGGCGGCAAAATCTAGCCCTTGGCAGGGTTCGTCTAAAATCAGTAGCGGTGGATGTTTCACCAACGCTCTGGCCAATAAAACGAGGCGTTGCTGGCCTTTGGAAAGGTTTTTAAATAATTTATCGAGCAGCGAACCCACGTTGAGCCATTCGGCTACGGCGTGGGTTTGTTGTATTTGGTCTTCTGTTAATTTTCGGAAATAAACCCCTGTAGCGTCAAAAAAGCCCGAAGCAATGGTTTTAAAAACGGTTGTTTCTTGGGGAAAATATAAATGCAGTTCGGGCGAAACGTGTCCAATTTTGTTTTTTACGTCCCACATCGACGGCCCGCCTCGTTTGAGGTCAAATAAATCATAATCATTGGCAAAACGTTGAGGATTATCGGCGGTTAAAATACTCAACAGCGTCGATTTCCCCGACCCATTAGGCCCAACCAGCGCCCACTTCTCCCCTTTTTTGATTTGCCAATTGACGTTATTGAGTACTTTTTTTCCACTGTAGGTAATGGTAATATTACGCAAGTTGACCGCCAATGAAAAATTATACGTCGGAGCAATCGGGACTACTTCGCGGGGCTGAAACGTAGCTTTGTCGGTTTCCGAAAGCGATTCTTCTTCCGAAATAATTCTTCCGTCTTTCAATCGTACCACGTGGGTGATGCTTTGGGGAATTTCGACCGAGGAAGTAACCAACACAATGGTCACACCTGTTTCTTTGAGGTGCGCAAGGGCGTTTCTCAGTACCTCGCGCGAATGGACGTCCAAGCCCGAAAAAGGGTTATCTAACAATAACAATTGCGGTTTTTTGAGCAACGACCGCGCCAAGAGCATCCGCCGAGTTTCGCCGTTGGACAAAGTCACAAAATGGCGGTCGAGCAGGTGGTCGATGGAAAGCAACTGGCAAGTGGCAAGTAAATCGGCTTCGCTGACCGAGTTTGGAGGAAGTACCACCGAATGGTCGTCAACGGTTCCTACGGGCTTGAGTTGGTTGGTCAGCACTTCACGAACGGTCGGTGCAACTTCCGCTTCGTGGCTATGAAAACGCTGCTGGTAATACTGTGCAGCGGATCGGATGATGCGATTGAATGAGTAATCAGACGGAACCAGTTCTGCCACTTTTGAGAGCAGCACATCGCCGTAATCGTGGGTCAATTTTCCGCGCCAAATCGGCCATTTTCCCGCCAAAACCTCTAATAATGTGGATTTCCCACTTCCATTTTCTCCTATGATGGCCCATTGTTCACCCGTTTGAATGGTGAGGGAAAGGTCGGATAAAACAACGGTGTCGTAGCGACGAACAAAAGCGTTTTGGAGTGCAATCATGAACTTTGTCAAAGTTTGGGACTTTGACAAAGTTAGTAGTCTAAATACTTTATATTTGCTTAAATCTATACTTTATGGAATCACTTTTTGTTACTGAGCGCATTAAGGAGCTCCTTCCGAAAATCAAAGCCTTCATTGAGAGTGAGTTATACCCACTCGAAACCCCCGAATACCTTGCCCATGACTTTTCGCACGTCGAGCCGATTCTTCAGCAAAAACGTCAGTTGGTCAAAAAAGCAGGTTTGTGGGGATTGCACTTGCCCGAAGAAGATGGCGGGCTAAACCTCACACTCTGCGAATTTGGGCAAATCAGCGAAGTGCTGGCTAGTTCGCCTTTTGGGCATTTTGTGTTCAACACCCAAGCGCCTGACATTGGCAACACCGAACTGATGCACAAATACGCGCCCACGCACTTGAAAGAGCAGTACTTAAAACCGTTGATGGACGGCGATATTCGTAGCTGTTTTAGCATGACGGAGCCCGAATTTGCAGGGTCAAATCCTACGCGTATGGGCACAACAGCCGTCAAGGACGGGGATGATTACGTCATTAATGGCCACAAATGGTTTACCAGCAGTGCCGACGGTGCGGCCTTTGCCGTGGTGATGGCCGTTACCAACCCAGAAGCGGCTCCGCACAAACGAGCCAGTCAAATCATCGTTCCTATGGATACCCCTGGGGTAAAACTGGTACGCAACATCCCCATTATGGGTCACGCGGGTGATAGCTGGGCAAGCCACGCGGAGATGCTCTACGAAAACGTTCGGGTGCCTCAGTCAAACCTCATTGGCGCTGAAGGAGCTGGCTTTTTATTGGCACAAGAACGCCTCGGGCCAGGACGTATTCACCACTGTATGCGTTTTATCGGGATTGCCGAGCGGAGTTTTGACCTCATGTGTCGTTACGCTGTTAGTCGGGAAATGGAAGAGGGCGTTTTTTTGGGAGAAAAGCAGTTTATCCAAGGATTTATCGCCGAAAGCAGGGCCGAAATCGACGCCGCGCGTTTGCTCGTGCTGCGTACGGCCAAGCACATTGATGAGCGCGGAGCAGCGGCGGTGCGGGACGAAATTTCGATGATTAAATTCTTTACCGCCAACATGATGTTGCGCGTGATTGATCGCGCCATTCAAACCCACGGAGGGTTAGGCATGACCAGCGATGTGCTATTGTCGTACTGGTACGCCCACGAGCGAGCGGCACGTATCTACGACGGAGCCGACGAAGTACACAAAACCGCCTTGGCAAGGGGTATTTTGAAGGGCTACGGCCTAGATACTCGCAAAAAATAACCGCATTAAATGAATAAGGCCACCGCTTATACGATGGCCTTATTCATTTATTTTACTTCCGACAGCAGCGGGCTGTGCGTGAGCGGAAGCGATAAGAAAAAGGAGGTGCCGACTCCATCTTCGGTTTCAAACCAAATATTTCCTCCAGCGTGTTCCACGCCTCGTTTGGCAATGGCCAAACCGAGGCCAGAACCGCCTTGTTTGGTGCTAAAGTTGGGTAAAAATACCTTCGGACGAATGGGTTCGGGAATCCCGTTACCGTTGTCCTGAACTTCAATATAGACGTTGCCTTCGTCGGTACGGAGTCGTAGCGAAATCTCAGGACGGCGGCCTTCGGGCACGGATTGAATGCCGTTGATGATAAGGTTCGTAATGATACGCCCAATGAGCTGTCGGTCGCCCATGACGTTGACCCGTTGGGATTTAATGTCTCTTTTTAGCGTGATTTTTGGGTCGTCAGAGTACAAATCGGCGGCCTTGTTGAGTACCGACGAAATCTCGAACAATTCGTTTTTGGGCAAGGGCATTTTGGCAAAATCGGAGAACGACGTCGCAATGTCACTGATGTTGTCGATTTGGTCAATGAGAGACTCAAACGTACGGCGAATGCGCTCGCTTTGGGGCATATTTGGCGGTAAATCACGGAGCATGGTTCGCTGAAGCTGTTGAATCGTTAACTTCATCGGCGTCAATGGGTTCTTAATTTCGTGCGCCACCTGCTTGGCCATTTCACGCCAAGCCGACTGCTTTTCGTTTTTGGCCAATTCTTCTTTGCTTTCGCTGAGTTTTTTGAGCATATCGTTGTACGACTTCACCAACGTCCCGATTTCGTCGTCTGATTTCCAATCCACGGGCTCGTTGAGTTGGTGTAGGTTGATGCGACGAAATTTTTGAGTCATGATTCTCAATGGAATCGTCAAAAGGTTAGATGCCCAGTACGAAAGAACTAAAAACACCAAAAACATAATGGCAAAAACGCTCAAAATCGTCGAAATAACCTCAATAATCTGGCGGTCTAGCTCAGGTTTTGAATCAAAATGAGGAATGCTAAGTACGCCCAATGGCTTACTATTGCTACTTGCTCGTACGGTCACGTAGGCCGTACGGTATTGTTTTTTTCCAAGTGATTCATCCAACAAAACTTCGTTTTCGCGGTCTTGGATGAGGTGAATGTACGCGTCAGGGTTAATCCATTTAGAGAGCAATTTGCTTTCGTAGATGAGGGGTTTGGTCGTCATAAACAATGTCCCATCGTTTGAAAAGAAATTGATGTCCACGTTGGCATCGCGGGCTATTTTGTTCAATTCTTCTTTCAAGGCTTCTTCGCTTCTTCCTCCCCTCAAATGTTCTTCCAAGTACTGCACAAAATTGGTAGCAGTGTTTTTGGTACTTGAGAGGTAAGCACTTTCTTGATTGTTGAAGTAATTGGTACTGATTACGCTTAACGTGATGAGTACAATCAGGATCAAAGGCAAAAAGAAAGCGACATTTAGTAAAATTTGAATCTTAGTCGTATAATTTATCTTGAGTTGACGGAAGCCGTATTTTAGGGCGTATATCGCGATGATACAAATCACGTACAGCACCAAAATCAAGTACAAAAATGAGAAATTGGACGTCAGGCTTTTGAAAGGATACGATTTTGACGAAACTACAACATAACGCTTGTTTTTATCTTTGCTTCCTACATGTTTGTAATCGTAGAGCAATAGCCCTTTATCAAAGAGTGTTGAATCATCTAAGACTGAGAGCGGCATTTTTCGCTCGTAGTTATAACTTCCCGAGCTAAACATCAACTCTTTTTGAGCGTCGTAGATGGCATAGCTGTACTGGCGAGTTTCGGGGGTTGGGACAAACTTCTTGTCCATCAATAACTCAGGATAGACGTTTTTAGGTTGGTCTTCGCGCGGATTTAAGTTAAGCACTACCCAGCCTAGTAGTAAAGAGTCTTGCCGAATATCGATAAGACTTAGGTACTGTTTTTTGAAGTTATTGACAATGTCGTTGATAAAAAACAGCGACGGATAGCTTGTCTGATACTTGGTTTGGCGATACGGTTGAGTATAATCCTCAAAAGTAAGGGCATCAAAAGTATTGTCAAGGGGCTGTCCATCGGCTTTGAAAGACAGTACTTCAATGTCGTATTTATCGAAGTATTTATCAAGGTGGATGCTTTTGACTTTTTGCTGAATCCGTTCGCGGGAAAGAATAGTGTCACTGATAAACGTGGCCTGAATATCTGCGTCTTTACTGATGGCATCTTTGGCGCGGTCTAATAAAAACTCCCCAAATGGGTCATTTTCGGCAATTATTTTTTGCCCAAACTCTTTCTTGTTAACGATGTCTTTGCGGTCTTCCTCCGTATATACCACGTAGGTGGTTACGAGCGCCCAGAAGAAGGCACCCGTAAAATAGTAGATGGTAGTACGGTATCGAAATGAGTACAGAATACGCGGGAAGCGGGAGAAATAAAGAACGATGAAATAAACGGCGTGAATGCCGAGTACCCACGCAAACTGACCACTAAACAGCCATAAAAGCAACACAAACGTGGCGCAACTTACCAAAAAAATGAGCGTACCCTGAACGCGATTTTTGGGGTTGAAACGGATAAAAAGGCTAACAAAAAGGTGAGTTCCAAGAAAATAAATACTCGAAATACAGATAAAAATCGCAATACAAATAATCTTGAGGACGGAGAATGAAATGCTCAAGGTAATGTCGAGCGTAAACTGCGATTTTTCGTAGATATTTTGCAATTCTAAAAATGCCCCGTAAAATACACCAAAGCTAAGAATGACAAATGACCCCGAAAGAAGTACTTTAGGTACGCCTGAAATGCGGAGTAATTTTGAATAAATTTTAGAACGAAAATAGAAGTCGGCTAAGTAAAGCACCAACGCAAACACTACAAGTGAGTTGAGCAACAAGTCGCCGAGCGATGGGGCAATGGGTGAAGAGGCGTAAAACTTAGGGTTAAAAATATCATTTTCGTAAAATACGAATGGTACCCCGAAATACAACATTCCGAGCCGTAAGAGCATTAAATAGAAAGCTAGTAAAATAAACGCCCGCTCATAATGGCGCTGACGGCTCCACAAAATTATCCAACGAACAATGTATACCCCCAAGAAAAAGATACAGAGTGCTCCCCAAATAATGGTATTGACGGGAGTTGATTGGTTGTAGGTCTCAAACTTTGGGGGCGTGATTGAAAAAAGAAAATGAGTATTGTTATCAAGAACGTTGCTGTAAATGGGCCCCAAGCGGGTCGAAATCTCTAAGGGGTCAATCGAAAACAGCTCTGTATTGTACCCCGATTGGAAGTAATTATTCTTGTTTTTGTAGTGGCTATATAAATTAATCACTGATACCACATCAATGCGGGTATCGTTTTGGATGAGTTGTCGGCGACTTACCAAAAACTTTCCTTGTTCGAAGGTAACAAGTTGGGTTTGTGCAATTTTTCGAATGGATTCAAACTCGGGAATGAAGCGGTAATCCGACCAAAAAACAAGGTGGCCGTTTTGGTAAATATAATAAGGGTACTTGGTGGGACGACGGTAGGTAGAAAATTGATGCGTCGTATTCTGGGCGGCAATGGTCAAAATATCGCCTAATTCGGTTTGAGAAATGGCGAGTTCTTGTTTGACTCTTTCCTTGACGGCCGAAAAGTATTTTTCTTCGGATGCTCCTAAGGCGCCTCTTTCGAACACAAAAAAAGATAACAATGCCAACAGAAAACAAGCGAAGGCCAAAAAAATAAAAATATGTCGTTTAACTTGCTGCACGAACGTCAAAAAATAGGGTTTGAGTTTACTGACTCTCCTCCCTAAAATCGTGCCAAAAGTTGGTTTTGACAATAAGTATTATTAACTATCTCGCTGTCAGCTAATTATTTTGCGATGGTAAAGCCCGCTCCGTTTTCAGTTTCTTCAAAGTCCACTTCCGTACCGATGACGTACATCAAATGTCGTTTATCAATGATGACTTTGATGGCGTCAACTAGGTAAACTTGGTCGTGTTCAGAAGCGGTATCAAAGCCTAATAGAAACTGACCTGCACATCCGCCGCCTTTCATCCCAACGCGCAAGCCATAACTATCGGGGATTTTGTTGGCAGTAAGAGTCTCTATAATTTCGCGTTTTGCAACCTCTGAGATTCGGATGGGCGAAGTGTTTACCATGTTGTTTTATATGTTTGTCGACACTCGACGTACTATTTTGGGGATACTTTGCGTTCTTTGCGGAATAAACCTGTGTAGGTAATCAAACAACAAATTCATGGAAATCGTCACCGACTTATTAAAAATTATTCTTCCCTCCGCACTTGTTTTGTATGCTATGTACTTAACGGTTACGGCCTTTTTGAAAAAGCAACTGGACGAAAAACAAGTAGAATTACAGCGTAAAAATGTAGAAGTGGCGTTCCCCATCCGCTTGCAAGCCTACGAACGAATGTGCTTGTTTTTAGAGCGAATAACACCAAATAATTTGTTAATTCGTACCAACGGTGTAGCCACACAAGCGATTGATTTTCAGCAAATTCTTTTACATGAAGTGCGTGAAGAATTTAACCATAATCTTTCGCAACAAGTATACATGAGCCACGACGCGTGGGAGCACGTTCGCTCGGCACAGCAGGAAGTAGTAACGCTCATCAATCAAGCCGCTGCGGAGGTAAGCCCTGATGCCGCCCCGATTGAGTTATCGAAGAAAATTTTTGAAAAAATCGTCCAAGAAAATCGAAACCCAACGGCGTTGGCGCTCAAATTTGTCAAGGATGAAATTCAGCGGGATTTTATGTAGGGAGGAAAACAAAACGCCCTTGAGAGTTCGAAACTTTCGAGGGCGTTTTGTTTGGAGAGTATAAAACTATTGTGTCACCCACAATTTCTGAGACACTCTGCCTCGGTCAGGGGTTTGGTAAGTGACAAAATATAGCCCGTTTTCCAGTACTTTATGCGGGCGAATCGTGAGGCTATTGTTAGAAGCCGCCTGAATATCAAAAGATATTTCTTGTCCTAACATTGTTACTAACCGTAAACGGTCTAGCTCAAGATTGTCGAATTGTAATCTAACGCTCCCTCCATCAGAAGGGTTAGGGTAAATGACAAATTGCGAGGCGTCTGTTTGAGGGCTGACCGCAATGATTTTTGAATAATCTGAAGTGCCGTCTTTATCTATTTGCTTTAACCGATAATAATTGACGCCAGGTAGCGGAGCTTCATCCAAAAAGCTATAATTAATCTGTTGCCGAGAATCGCCTGCGGAACTAATCTTTCCAATGGTGGCAAATTCTTTGAGGTCAGTGCTGCGCTCTACGTTGAAATGACTACTGTTGATTTCGAGAGCGGTGGCCCACGATAAACGAACGCGATCTGCCTCTGCTTTCCCTCTAAAATACATCAACTGAACAGGTACAATACTCGACCACGACAGATTGGTCAAGAAAATACTTTGAGTTGAAAGCGGCCCCGTTCTTACCACACTTCCGCTACCGTACGTAAGTACGAGACGTTTTACCCCAGAATTACGAAAGTTAACCGTGGCGCGAGTACTATCAAGAGGGTCAGCCGTAAAACCGCTCAATACCTTGATATAAGAAGTGGTTCCGTTGGATAAGGTAGCCGTAAATGGGTTGTATGTAATCGTTGGAGTAATTCCAGTGTTATTATCGTCGTAGGCTTCAATGGCTACACGGTCTTGGTAGTTACTAAAACTCAAATCACGGTCGATACCCATGAGACCAAAAGCTAGATTATTGACGGGGTCGCTGAACGTAAACGTGATGGTAACAAATTGGGTGCGGCTTGCCAAGTCCATACTCAACCACAAACCGCGCGAGTCACTACGGGGTGTGTTGTTGTTAAAGCGGCTAGTGGCTCCCTGCACATTTGCGGTTACTGTGATAGGTGGTGTCCCTAAGTTACTGAAAGTATGTGCCAATGACTTATCGGGAAGCCATTTAGTTGTTTCTGATTCTGATGTTAAGTCAACAACGCCTTGACCCAATGAAACTTGGGCGCAAAATACAGCAAATAAAAGAAACAAACCCCTCGTAAATCGTAAACAGTAGCACATGCTCGTTCTTATTTTGATGGTACAAAATATATACGTAACTAATGAAACAAAGATAGATAAACTTTGTAAAAAAGTTGCATTAAGCTTTTTTACAATTCATTAGCGAGTTCAATGGCTTTCCGTAAAGCGGCTAATTTATTACTAACTTCTTGCATCTCTGAAGCTATATTTGACTTCGCCACAATTCCCATACCAGCTTGGTAAAACAATGTGTTGTTTTTACTTAAAAATGTACGAATGGTGATGCAATGGTTAAAGTCTCCGTTGAAGCTAATATGCCCAAGCGCGCCTCCATAGATACTTCTATTGGTACGTTCGAGACGATTGATAATCGTCATGGCGTTGTGTTTGGGAGCACCCGATAGCGTTCCTGCGGGAAACGTATCGGCCACTAGCTGAAGTGGGTTTACGCCTGCATTCATTTTACCCGTTACCTTCGATACAAGGTGAATCACGTGCGAGAAGAATTGGGCTTCTTTATAGGTTTCGACTTTGACTACGTCGCAGCTGCGGCTCAAGTCATTACGGGCAAGGTCTACGAGCATAACGTGCTCTGCCGTTTCTTTGGGGTCTGCGGCAAGCTGACGCGCCAATTCGGCATCTTTTTCGTCGTCGCCCGTGCGACGGAAGGTCCCTGCAATGGGGTGTATTTCGGCGTGCCCGTTTTTGATAAAGATTTGTTTTTCAGGGGAAGAGCCAAAAATTTTGTACCCCCCGAAGTCGAAGAAAAACAAGTAGGGAGAAGGGTTGACGGAGCGCAAAGCACGGTAAACGTTAAACTCGTCTCCTTCAAATTTTTTGCTAAATCTACGCGAAGGAACAATCTGAAACACATCGCCACGCAAGCAGTGGTTGATACATTGCTGGATGATACCCTCCATTTCAGTATCGTTGACGTTGCTTTGTTCGTCTTCGTGTGCTTTAAAACGAAACGTGGCCATTTTGGGAGCCCTGACAATCATCTCAAGCGAATCTAAGTCCATTCCCATCGACTTACTGTGATTAGTATCGTCGCGTGTGACGCCATAATCGTGTTCAAACAGATACACTTCATCCTTGAAGTGATTGAAGGCAATGACAAAGCGATAGACCCGATACACCATTTGAGGAATGGCATTGTCAGGGGTTTTGTCTTGAATTTCAATGTCTTCGAAATACTCTACCGAATCGTACGTGATGTGCCCAAACAACCCACCGTTGATAAAAGGATGCTCATTTTTAGGCGCATCAAAACGCTGAATAAAATCGCGCAGGGTTTGCATGGCGTGCTTGCGGTACGGCAAACGGAACGTTTCTTCTGTGCCGTCAGGGAAACTCTGCGTAACTACTTCTTCGTCAATGACAAAAGAAGCAACGGGGTCGCAGGCAATAACGCTAAAACCGTGTTCCATTCCGTGATATTCCGCACTTTCGAGCATGACGGTGTACGGAAACTTGTCGCGTAGTTTCAGATAAACTCCGACGGGAGTGAGCATATCGCCGAGCAATTTGCGGCTTTGGGTGGTGATTTTAAAGGTAGTGTCTGTCGTTGTCATATTGCGTTTAAGATTGGAGGGTGCTAAATGAGATTAAAAATAAAAAGCCCGCTGTGGATGAACAGCGGGCTTTTTTGGGTAAAAAAGTAAGCATAGTGCTATCTGTTCATCTCGGAGAAGAAGAACGCCACCACCAGCTCATATTTTTTACGGATAGATTCATGTCACAAAAGTACAATCGTGATTCAAAAAACCAAATTTTTATTTTGTAAGGCATTACGTTACTTTACTTTTTCTTGTAAAGATTGTAGATGACCGACACTTGCAGCGTTCGGTTGTAAAACGATTCGGTGCTGGTACTGGAGAGATTCGTGACTCCGTGGATGTAACGAATGTTGAGGCTGAAGTCTTCGGCCATGTCCATAAAATCGAAACGAAGCCCCGAGCCGATGCTAAATTCGTTTTTACGAAGCGGAACAATCGTGTTAGGGTTGTGGAGCAAATAGCTGAACTCTGGCGCAAGTTCAAACGTAAGGCCTTCGGTGATGGTGTATCCTATGGTAGGAACAAAACTCCCGAAGTTGAAGTTGTTGCGCACTACCTGTGTTTCTCCCTTAAAGGTCCCACCTCGCACCGAAAGCTGAACTTCGGGTTGAAAAACCCATTTTCTGTCTGGTGTACGGTAACGGAAAAATACGCCCAAGTTAGGGTGAGATTGGCGTTTTAGGCTATAAATATAGTTGGGCGAATAGTTGCTTCTGGCAATGTTTAATCCTGCCTTTAGGCCAAAATGGGGCTTTAGATAGAGGGTCTGGGCGCTTGCCCCGAACGAAACCAGTGCGAAAAAAAGTAACAGTTTGTGTCTCAAATTCATTGTGATAGTTAATTAAGTGCTCGGTGCACAGTTAACAATTAAAAGTTAACAAGTTAATTCAGGTTGGGGTCAATTGGATAATGCGATTTGACTCGGTACTCGCCGCCCATGCGTCTTAAAACAGTGCGCCACAATTGGTCGGCGGGAGTGTCGAACAAAAATTCGGGATTAGCATCAGCCACAATCCAAGCCTTTTGCTGAATCTCCTCTTCAAGCTGTCCTTTCGACCAGCCTGAGTATCCTATGAAAAAACGGATATCTTGCTCGGTTATTTTGCCAACGTTAAGAAGGCTTACAATTTGTTCAAAATCACCACTCCAAAAATAGCTGTCTCCTACAGGAATTGAGTCTTCAATAAACGGGAGCTGGTGTAAAAAGTGCAAGGTGTTTTGTTCAACGGGGCCGCCAAGGTATAGCGGAAGATTGTTGACAACGGGTTCACACAAGACATCATTCAGCCTCAAATTTGTACTTTGATTAAGAATAAGCCCAAAAGTACCTTGGTCGTTGTGCTCGCACATAAAAACAACACTCCACTCAAAGTGGGAGTCTTTTAGGAAAGGTTCTGCAATTAAAAGTTTCCCTGTAGCGGGTGATTTTGTGGGCACAATGTTCGCGGATTGGTGAAATATCGACCTTTTGAGGGACAAAAATAAGGTTTTTTGAGGATTAAAGGCATAAAAAGAAAAGAAGTACCTCCGTGACCGAGTCAGAAGAGGTACTTCACACACATTGAACAAAATAACTTGGCTAGTTAATAGGCACCGAAGGGAGCAAGTCGGTAAAAAAATAGGTAGTTGTGACGGCTTTACCTTCGGCGGTAGTAAAATGATAGGTTTTATCAATCGTCTCCCCGATTTGGAAATCAATGGGTTGATTAAAATAAGGAGCTGCAACCACAAACGTGTGAAACTCTCCGTTTTCGCCGCAGGGGTCAACGTGAGGGGGTAAATCATTGATAAAATCAACATCAAGCACGCGCCCACAAAAAGATTTGTCAAGCACATCTCCATTGACGCTGACCACAATGGTTTGGAAACCTTTGTCCCAAAACTCCTTTAGTAAGTCGAGGGAAGGACGCTTCCATAACGGAAAAATACCCGTCAATCCTACTTGTCGTAGGCGTTCTTCTCGGTGTTGTCGGAGGTCTTCCAAAAAAATGTCGCCAAAGACCGAATGCGTAATCCCCGACTGAATCAGTGGCTGTAGTGTATCGGCCATGAGCTGATGGTATGCTTCCATCCCTACCGTTTCGGGAAGACGAAGCTTGACGAGTGGTAGCCCGATGGCTCGGACTTGCTGCTCTAGGAGCTCTTCGCGAACACCGTGCATCGAAATTCGCTCATAGGCCTCGTTGACGGACGTTAGCAGATGGGTGATTTCAATAGTGGGATTTTGCAAAACATGGTAGAGAGACAAAGCCGAATCTTTGCCTCCCGACCAGTTCATGAGTGCTTTGAGCTTCATTCAGCCACCGAAAGTTGAGGAAAACGAATTTTCAATAACTCAAAGCCTCCAAAGAAAAGCGCACCATACGCTAGCGTACCCGCTAGAAAGTTGCGCATAAAAGGGAAACCTTGTGTTAATGCTTGTTGCAAACCTGCCCAATCGCGGTTAAGTGGAAGCTGCGTACGAAGGTCGATTCCGCCGCCTAGCCACACCGTAAAATCGGATAAAACCCAATGGGTGATGGCCGCCACAACGCTGGCAACAACCACATTTTTGAGGTTTACCTTTTTTAGAAGCACGTTTCCAAGGAAAACAATCAAGGCAAAAATGCCGTAAACCCAGTACCAGCCACCGTAGATAAATCCGTATTTCCCGCCGTAAATGACGTTATTGATTACAATATCGCTAATAAAAAGCGTCAGCAATGGAAAAAAGAAAGCTTTCCAGCGTTGTGAAAAATAGGCCCCAGCAAAAAGACCCATCGCGCCGAGGGGAGTAAAATTGGCAACGGGTGAAAGTTGGGCAACGTTAATGATGCGAATCAACGCCAAGGCGAGGATAAAACACAATAACGTCGTAAAACGAGGGTTGATTGATTGTTTCATTGGTTTGTTGATTGGAGTGATTAGAAATTAAACTGTACACCTACCATGAAATTGAAACGTCGGGTGTTGTAGCCGTAACTATCAAAATACTGCTTATCGGTGAGGTTTTTGAGGTCAACATACGCTTTCAACGACTTCAAAATGTGGTATTCGGTATAGACATCTAACGTAGTGTAGGCGTCGAGGGTAACTGTCTCGGTCTTAAACGAAGCGCTGTTGTAGAAACGGTCGTAGCGTTTTCCTACGCTCCGTACCGAACCGCTAACAAACCATTTGGGCGTAACTTGGTAGCCAACGCTTACGTTAAGCAACCCTTTCGGACGACGATAAAGGTTGTTATAGGTGGTGTCTTTCCCCGCTATTTTGGTCGTAATCGCTCCGTCTAACAAAGTGAAATTGGCCGAAATGCTCCATTTGTCAAGCTGAGACTTTCCTTCAAATTCCCAGCCGTGATCATGCTGTTTGTCGAAATTGATGTAACGACCATAAGGTGCAGCCGATAAAGATTGGTAGAAAATAACATCCTGAATACGACGGTCGAAGTACAACACGCGGAGGTTAGAGGCTTTGGTGGTCGTAAATACCTGAAACCCTACTTCTGCCGAGGTCGATTTCTCTGGTTTTAGGGCTTTATTACCGTACGGTGAGTACAAATGGTACAATGAAGGTGCTCTAAAGCTAGAAGACAGGTTGACAAATACCTTTAATTTATCAAACAATAAAAACGAAGGGTTGAATGTGTACGTCACGTTGTTACCGTAGATGGAATGGTGGTTGTAACGGCCGCCTACTTCCAAGAAAAACCCTGCTTTGGTTTTTATAAATCCAGAGGCATAGGCACTGAAAATAGATGTTTTGGCAGTGTCGCTTCCAAGCGGTGGAGCGGTGTATTTACCATAACTGCTGATGGATTCGTACGTTTGTTCGGTGTTGTTAAAGCGGTAATCAATTCCCGTTAAGAGCTCAAATACCTTGTTGATTTTTAGGGAATTATATACCTCGGTAAACTGAGTAGTGCCTCCGTAGTATTGGCGGGCAAACTTGTTGAATGCCCCTTTTTCGACCGAAAGTGAATCGTCGATGTACGTACGTTTGCTTTGGCTAATTCCATAATTAAAGGTTAGCTTGCCTTTGGGGTATTCATAAACGAGTCCCGCTGCGCCCATCCGAAACTTTTGGTCAATGGTATAGTCTTTTTCATCGGCAAACGCCCCCGCGTCAATGTCAGACTGGTACCCGTTGAGGAGAGTACGGAATTTTAGCGTAAGACGAGGGGTGAGCGTCAAACCCAGGTTGGCTAGTAGGTTGTTTTGACGAATGCCGTCGTTGTCAAAGCCTTTACTTTCTCTGTCGTAGGCCGACGAAAACCCTTGAGAACTCAGACGCGTGTATTGGACATTGTAATACCCTTTTTGGAAAGAACCATTGATGCCTGCCGACCCACGGAACGTTCCGTAAGAACCGCCGTTGGCCGAAACACTGGTGGCAAAAGGCTTGGTTGAATTTCCTTTTCGGGTAAAAATATTGATGACACCCGCCACGGCATCCGACCCATACAAGGTTGACTGCGCGCCTTTTAGGATTTCAATGCGTTCGCATTCGCCGACCGTAATCATGTTAAGGTCGAAAGTAGGACTAATAAACGAAGGGTCGTAGACAGGCATCCCGTCGATAAGGATGAGGGTGTTGCCCGTACTCGCTCCGCGCATGTACAAATCTTGGTTGGTTCCGTTGGGTCCCTGTGCTCCCGAAATCATAATTCCTGCTTGGCGAGTCAGCAACTCACCGAGGGTTTGAGAAGCATACTTTTGAAGTAAGGTGTCTGACAAGACCGTGACCACTTTCCCCGTTTGCGATTGTTTTTGGGCAAACTTGTTCGCCGTAACGATTACTTCATCAATCATTACTTCTTTTTGAGCATAGCCAGCGTGAGCAATAAACCCAAGCGCAGCTAGGCCCACAGATTTGAAAATCTGTTTCATAGTACTAATAAAAAGATTATTGTCCCGTAACAAAAGAAGGGGACTTGAAACAAATGAGCTACCGCTCAATCGGGGCGCATCCTCCGTACGCAGCGACTAAGAATGATTTTAGGCAGGTCTCCTGACTTGTTTCATCGCTCTTACACCTTCCCAGTTTGGAGTTTACAATCGCCGTATTTCAACTTGTAAACAGAAAAACCAGTGGTTTTTTGCAGTAAGAGAGCGAATTTGGGGTGAAACGTACAGTTGCGGGGACAGTTTCGGCATCTAACCGAATTCCCTATTAAGCCATCGAAACTTTTTGGTAAAAGCAAGAGGCACCCAAAACTGCCACAAAGGTAAGGAGAAGAAAAACGGAAGTATCAGAAAGGGAGATTTATTTTTGATAAAATGGTATAGCAAAAAAGAAAACCCTCACGCTAGCGGCTTCGATTGAAGGCTAAAGTGAGGGTACTAGAAATCGCTCTTTGAATCAAAGACAACAGAGAATTTGATTAGTATTCGTCTTCGTTGAAGAAGAAGTCATCTTTGGTAGGATAGTCGGGCCAAATTTCCTCGATACTCTCGTAAGGTTGGCCATCGTCTTCAAGCTCTTGAAGGTTTTCGACTACTTCTAACGGTGCTCCTGTGCGAATAGCAAAGTCAATTAATTCATCTTTTGTAGCGGGCCAAGGCGCGTCTTCTAAATAGGAGGCTAGTTCCAATGTCCAATACATACTCTCTTCCTTTTATTGGTTCTAAAATAGGTTAATTAACCGGTCGAATTGTGCAAATCCAACGTTTTTAGGCTGGAAATTGTTGCGAAGGATAGTATTTTTTTGGAAAATGTCAAGAAGTTTTTTTTTGCTCCTGATAATCAGTAGATTACTTTGATGCCGTGATACAATTCTTGCTCTTGGTAGTCTTTCCGAAGCGGATACCCCACCCAATCGTTGGGAAGCAAAATGCGTCTTAAATCGGGGTGGTTTTCGAAAAAAATGCCGACCAAGTCGTAGGTTTCGCGCTCGTGCCAATCGGCCGTCCGCCAAATAGAGGCAACGGAAGGTACCTTAGGGAGCTCTCCGTTGGCAGGGCGTTCGACGACTATCTTTAAGGCAAGGTTATGTTCGTACGGAATCGAAGTCAAGTGATAAATGACCTCCATCGTGTTGGTCGTGGGACCATTGTCGATGCCCGTTATGCACGCTAGATAATCAAAAAATAAACGGTCGTCGTTGGCTAAAAACAAACAAATGTCTAGCAGTTTAGAGGCGGGCACTTGAAGAATAGGTTGAGGCGATTTCTGGTTAACCACCGAAAACGTATCTATCCCAAAATGTTCGTGTAAGACCTGAGTTATTTCTGAAAATGTCATGGATACTTGTGCAGAATTATGATGCTAGCTAAGACGCTTAACCAATTACTAAGCCGCTCTATACGCTCTCTTTTTCCATTTCGAGCAAAAGCGTAGGGGCAAGTGGATGTTCTTGGCTGATTTTTTCTTGTAATTTCAAAAAGCCACCAATTAGCGCTTCGGGACGCGGTGGGCAGCCTGGCACGTAGACATCCACAGGAATGATTCTATCGACCCCCTTCACTACGTGATAGCCGTGTTCCCAGTAGGGGCCGCCACAGTTGGAGCAGCTACCCATCGAAATCACGTAACGTGGTTCGGGCATTTGTTCGTAAAGTCGTCGAATACGATCGGCCATTTTGAAGGTAACCGTTCCTGCTACAATCATTACGTCTGACTGACGAGGAGAAGGCCGTGGAAAAATCCCAAAACGTTCGAGGTCATAATTAGACGCGTACGACGCCATCATTTCGATGGCACAGCATGCCAGTCCAAAACCCATTGGCCACAGTGAAGAAAGCCGTGACCAGTTGAGCAAGTCTTCGACACTCGTGACAATCACGCCGCCGTCGCCTGTTTTGAGTCTATTGTTTTGTAAATCCATACAGTACTATCCAAGGTCTAAACTGCGACAAAGTTAGGCAATCTGTTTGACGTTCTTTTAACTTTATCAAAGTTTCAAACGCGAGGCTATTTTAGATAGATTGCAATTCAAACTGACCGTTGACAAGGGTAAAAAACTGACTTTGAATGGCTTGTCTTTCGGCGAGGTACTGATTGTAATGGGGATAAAAACGCAAGCGCTCGTCGATAGTAGAGTCATGGACTCCCGTCAAGCCAAGCATGAGCTCGCAGCCTTCTCGAACGGCAAAATTTCCCCCTTCTTGGGCGGTTATGTAATCGACTAGCTTGTTTTTTATAACATACTGCTGGAAAAGTGGGTTTCCTTGGTGACGTATCAAAATACGGACACCGCATTGTTCAGCAATAGATAAATCAAGTGCATCATCGAAAAAAAACGCGACTTCACTGGCTTGTAACCCTCGACTGCTCATAAAATGCTCTAGTGCCTCAATTTTATGTTTGATGCGGAAGTAGCAAGCATGATAGTGTTCACGCTGAACCAGCTGAAACGACAGGAGGTTGCGTTCGCCCGAGATAACGGCAGTATACGGCATCGACTGTTGGGAGAGCCACCAGCCAAAACGGAGCAAATTGGTTCCCATGGAGTCAACTTCGCTGAAGTTGCTGCTTCCTTGGTCGTTTTTGGTACCATCGTTGAAAACACCGTCCCAGTCAAAAATGAACGCTTTGATTGACGACAGCTTTTCGGTTAGTTCAGAAGCGGGCGTAATAAATTCTCCGCCTAATTGGGTGAAAATGGAGCTTATACTAGTAGTCATGTGTAGAAAAATACTACAATACCTTCATGTTGAAGGAGTAGTTGTAACTGTAATAAAAACCAAACAACTTGCGTTCGTTATTCAAACTAAAATCCCAAACTCGATATGAAAAAAGTAAAAGTAGCACTTTTCATGACATTTTTGTCGCTCCAACTCTTCGCACAAGGAAATGCAGACGCGTGTTTAGGCACGTGGTTGACGGGTTCGAAGAAAGGCCACGTTCAAATCTATAAACAAGGTGACAAGTATTTTGGCAAAATCATTTGGCTCAAAGAACCCAATGACGCCGCCACGGGTAAACCCAAATTGGATAAAAATAACCCTGATTCTCAGAAGAAATCTCGCCCAATTTTGGGACTCGTCAATCTAAACAACTTTACCTTCGAAGGCGATAATGTGTGGGAAGGGGGTAAAATTTATGATCCAGAAAATGGAAAAGAGTATAGTTGTAAAATGAAACTCGTTAATGCTAATCAGTTGGATGTGAGAGGGTTTATTGGAGTGTCGCTCATTGGCCGAACGGATAGTTGGACGAGAGTGAAGTAAGAAGTGAACAAACTCGAGGAAAAAGGTTGTTGAGAAAGTACAATCTAAAACATCGAACTCGTGAATACGCTTTTTCCGATATTTTTGAAATTAGAACAACTCCAGGTACTCATCGTTGGTGGTGGGTACGTGGGGTTGGAAAAACTTACGGCAGTGTTGGCCAATTCTCCTCAAACGCCCGTGACGCTCGTTGCGCCCGAAATTCGAGAAGAAATTCGAGAACTTGCAGCGGAGCATCCATCGGTTACGTTAGTGACCCTTCCGTACGATGTTCGTTTTTTGGAAGGGAAAGACATTGTGATTGTAGGAACAAATGTCAAAGCTGTCAATCATCAGGTACAACAAGACTGCAAAGCCAAAAAAATCTTGGTCAACGTAGCGGATACCCCCGACCTGTGTGATTTTTATTTGAGCTCGGTCGTCAAAAAAGGGGACTTGAAAGTTGCGATTTCGACCAACGGAAAATCACCCACCTTTGCCAAACGTTTTCGCGAAGTATTAGAAGAAATTTTACCTGATTCTCTTCAAGCCACCTTAGATAATCTGCAACAAATCAGGAACAAACTCAAGGGAGATTTTCAGGACAAACTAGAAAAGCTCAACGAAATCACTAACGTAATGAAGTAAGCCCGAAAGCAAAGAAAACGCTTCGGGTCTACATAATTTGGCACTCTCTTGATTACCGATTATCTTGCCACAACATTTACATTTCACTGAAACTCAAAACCATTTCGCGATGAAAAAACTGTTATTGTCGTGCCTTGCACTACTTCCGTTTTTAGCCGTAGCCGACCCCGCTCCTTTCTCGGTCACGGGTGCTATCAAAGGCATAAAAGATCAAACTATTTACCTCCGTTACGGCAAATCCATTGATTCGTTGAAATCAGCGAATGGTGAGTTTACTTTTAAAGGCCAAGTAGAAGACCTCACGACGGCCTACTTACGCGTGGGCAAAACGCAAACTTCGTTTTTCCTTGAAAAAAACGCTACGCTTACGTTGGCGGGCAACCTTGAAGAACTTGAAAATGCACGTGTTTCAGGAAACCGTATCAACGATGATTTGTCACGTTATACTGCTTCTATTGCAGCACTTAACAACGAACGACGCCCCGTGATGGCGGCCTTGATGGATGCGTACCAAAAGAAGCAGCCTTACAAAGAATTTAACGAGCAAGTCGATAAAATCGACGAGCAGATTACGGAAAAAGCGAAGGAGTTTATCAAAACCAACCCTGAGTCGTTGGTAAGTGCTTGGTTGGTGCGTAGTCGTTTCTTTTACGGTGAAGATAGCGATTTGTCAAGCATGTACGGTTATTTAAAAGGCGACGCGCTCACGTCAAACTTTGCCAAAGATTTGAAGAAGAAAATTGACGTTAATGCCAAAACGGCGGTTGGACAAATGGCCATGGAGTTTACTCAAAACGATGTAAACGAAAAGCCTGTTTCGTTGTCATCATTAAAGGGGAAATACGTATTGGTAGATTTTTGGGCGTCATGGTGTGGCCCGTGCCGTCAAGAAAATCCGAATGTGGTAAAAGCATTCAACGCTTACAAAGACAAAGGGTTTACGGTTTTGGGCGTATCACTTGATCAGAAAAAAGACCCGTGGCTCAAAGCCATCGAAAAAGACCAATTGACGTGGACCCACGTTTCGGACTTAAAATACTGGCAAAACGAAGTAGCGGTGCAATACGGCATCAATTCGATTCCTGCCAGCTTTTTGTTAGACCCGAACGGCAAAATCATCGGCAAAAACCTTCGGGGAGAAGCCCTGACCAAGAAATTGGCTGAGTTGATGCCTGATAAGGACGTTAAATAACAACACAGGGCGAGGCTAAGACCTCGCCTTTTTTATACCTTATGGAGCCCATTACGCAACTGTTAGAAATTAAGGAAATCATTGAAGAAACCCCCGATGCCAAAACCTTTGTATTGCAGCCAATGGATGGACGTCCGTTGGCGTACCAAGCGGGGCAATTTTTGACATTTTTGTTTCAGGAACACGGGCATGAAGTTCGTCGTTCTTTTTCGCTTTCGTCGGCACCAGCGATGGATGCCCTTCCGTTGATTACGATTAAGCGCGTAGCCAATGGGCTTATTTCTCGTCCATTACTGGATTATAGTCGTGTGGGAGAGCAGTGGGAATGTCTTCCTCCTGCGGGGCGTTTTGTCCTTCCGACCCAGCCACCGAAACACATTTTTTTATTGGCCGCAGGAAGTGGAATTACACCACTTTTTGCCCTTACCAAAGAACTTTTAGCTAAACATCCATCTACCCAGATTACTTTAGTTTACAGCAATAAATCGGTAGAATCTACCATTTTTTACCATCAACTTACCGCCCTCCAAGCAGCGCACCCGACCCAATTAAAAGTTATCTTTTTGTGGGGCAATGCCAAAAATCTGCGTTGGGCGCGCCTCAATGGTACGTTATTGGAAGAAATTATTCAACAAACCCTCGAAGGAGCACCTTTTTCAGACGCTCGCTTTTATGCCTGTGGGCCGTTCCATTACATGTTAATGGTGGAAATCAGTTTGTTGACGATGGGTTTTCACAAAGACCAACTTCAGCGCGAACACTTTGTGATTGAATCCAAACCTCCTACGCCTAAACATTATCCTGCTCAAACGATTTTGGCCAATTTTAGAGGAGCACAACAAACAATTTCAGTTCGCGAAAACCAAACGCTACTGGATGCTGGTCTTCTAGCAGGCTGGCCATTGCCTTATACGTGTCGCGCAGGGCGATGTGGGGCGTGTATTGCGCTCTGTAACTCGGGAGAAGTGGAAATGGAATATAACGAAGTGTTGACCGATGAGGAGATTGCCAATGGCCAAGTTCTAACCTGCATGGCACACCCCCTCACCGAAGGGGTTACTATTTCTTGGTAAAATTATACCCCAACTGTTTTATACATATCTGCTACCGTCGCTACTGCGTAGTCGATTTCGGCTTCGGTGTTGTATTTACCAAACGAAAAACGAACGTTGCCGCGCTCAGGAGCGACTCCCAACGCCGATAATACGTGCGAACCTACCTCCGAGCCACTTGAACAAGCACTTCCGCCCGAGGCCGAAATCTTGGCAATGTCCAAGTTGAACAACAACATGTCGTTGATGTCAGACGGTGGTAAGCTTACGTTCAAAACGGTGTAGTTGCTCCGCTCAAGGTTGGCCGAGTCGCCGTTGAAACGAACATCTTCTAGTTTTTCGCGGAAGCCCGCAATCATTCGTTTTTTGAGGTTTTCTAAATGGGCACGGTGGGTGTCCATGTCGCGGTAGGCTATTTCCAAAGCTTTGGCTAATCCAACAATGCCATAGACATTTTCGGTGCCTCCGCGCATATTACGCTCTTGCGCTCCCCCGTGAACATAAGGCTGAATCCGTACATCGTTGACGTACAAGAATCCAACGCCTTTAGGGCCATTGAATTTATGGGCCGCCCCCACGACAAAATGAGTCTTTAAATTTTTCAAATCATGGCGTAAATGCCCCATGGTTTGTACCGTATCACTGTGAAAAATCGCGTTGTATTGCTCACACAAATCGCCCACAGCGTTCAAATCCAACAAGTTGCCGATTTCATTGTTGCCGTGCATCAACGAAACCAACGAACGAGGGTTTGTCTTCAATAACTCTTCTAAGTGGTTTAAATCAACGTGCCCTTTTTCGTCGATGTTGACCATGCTCAATTTGATTTTTCCCGCTTTTGCCAAGTGCTCCAACGTATGCAAAACCGCGTGGTGCTCCAACGGAGACGTAATGGCATGGGTAAGATGATAGGCTTCGACACTGCAAATGATGGCGGTGTTGTCGGCTTCGGTTCCTCCAGAAGTAAAAAACAGCTGTGAAGGAGAGGTATTGAGCAGGGCTGCGACGGTCTTGCGTGCTTGTTCAATCGCCGATTTTACAACGCGCCCGTGGCCATGAATCGACGACGGGTTGCCGTATTGCTCCGTAATCCAAGGGAGCATCGCTTCAATAACTTCCGCGTCGATAGGAGTGGTAGCGGCGTTGTCTAAATAAATACGGTCTGCAACTGAACGAATCATACAAAAAGAGATTAGTAAAGGTGGAAAAGCATAGTTGTTTCAACAACTATACGCAAAAATAAAGGGAATCTTTAAACCCAACAACCTACCGAGTCGATTGACTATTGGTTTTAATTTCTCTTTGTCTTTATATTTTTTTGAAAATGAAGCCATTGAGAAACCGTACACTTGCTTTTCGTAGAAATGTGCAAAATAAATCATTGCTCAATGAGCCAATTCCCAAATCCATAACATCTTCTAATGAAAGATAAGTTTCTAGGAATGAAGCACATTTTTAATCCCATGGGCACACGCTTTTCGCCAAAATAGCCGCAATTTTGTGCAAAAAAATCTCCGTATGCCCGTTATTCACCGTTCGACTTATCCTGGCCCACCGCGTTATTTGTTCAATGGGCATTTGCAAACAGTCATTCCAAGCGTTTTTCGTAAAATCAAAGGGGTAGCGTATGAACGTGAGCGGCTGACGCTGTCCGACGGTGACTTTGTTGACATCGACTGGCTCGATAGGGGTAGCAAAAAGTTGGTGGTGCTCACCCACGGCCTTGAGGGCGACTCACATCGGCATTACGTAAAAGGAACGGCGAAGTTGTTTGCCCAACATGGCTGGGATGTGTTGGCGTGGAATTGCCGCTCGTGCAGTGGCGAGATGAATCGCGCTTTTAGGCTTTACAATCACGGAGAAACAGGCGACCTTGCCGAGGTCATCAACCATGCGCTGCGCACCAAACACTACGAAAACGTTTCGCTCGTGGGGTATAGCATGGGCGGGAATATTTCGCTAAAGTACGTCGGTATCAGAAAAAACGATTTGCCTGACGTTGTGCGGGGAGTAGCGGCCTTTTCAGCTCCTACCAACTTAAAAACAAGCGCTCAGTTGTTAGATTTACCCCAAAATCGACTCTACCGCGAGCGATTCAAGAACAAGCTCCTCAAAAAAATCACGGAGAAAGACCGACTGTATCCCAACCGAATCGACCTAACCAAACTGAAAGAGGTGAAAGTGTGGAAGGACTTTGACGATTATTTTTCGGCACCCGTCAACGGTTACCGCGATGCCGACGATTTTTATGAGCAAGCTTCCGCCGCCAATTTTATTGAAAACGTCAGTATTCCAGTCCTCATTTGTAACGCCCAAAACGACCCCATTTTGAATGCGGATTGTGCACCTACGTTTTTGGCGGAGAAAAACCCGTCTATTTTTGTAGAAACCCCCACCGAAGGAGGCCACGTCGGTTTTATGGTCGCCAACGACGAATTTTCGTGGGCCGAGCGTAGAGCGTTGGAGTTCTTGAATGGCTAGGTGCAGCTGAATTCTCACATCCAGACCTTGCGTCCTAAAGGAAAGCTAGAAGCGTCAAAATAAATGGTACGAGCGGGAGGCTCGCTATATCGGAGTAAATTAATGTTGAAAATCGAGAAAATTATTTTTTTAATGATTTTATGTAGTGATAAGAAAATACAATAAACCTATACATAAAAAATAGGCTAAACATTAAAAAAACGGCCATAACAAATGGCCAACTGGCTAGTACGATTCTAAAGATATCTGATAATCCTTCAGCATTGGCTAATTCATCTTTCATCGTATTAAAGTTTATTATGTTTAAAAACCGTGCATAAATCTACCTGTGCCAGACAGAATATCATCTTATAAATTTATAAAAAAATACGCTCAAATCCAATAGAATACGAATAGTTGGCCAGTCTATTTAAATAGCGCAAGTAAAAATATAACCAGACGTTGCGCCCTAAAGGGTTTTGCCTGAGCTAAAAAGCCAACTCTTTATTGCTTTACAAAAGTATATTCCACATTCTTTATTATCTTTTTGGTCGAATAGTTGTACTCTTTGTCAATAAAAAACTGAATATTCTTCCTATCTCTAAAAGCGTAAGAGTAAACCTGAACCTTTCCAATAGCTTCTATGGGGAGTGTTGTTTCATCCGCTACATCAATGTTGCACTGGTCAGGGCCAAAGTTATATTCAAAAGAACGCGAATCTGTTCCCAAAGACAAAATTCCATTTCTTTTTGAATCGGTAAAATTCAACACAATAGCTGGAGGTGTATCGACAACCATTAATCGGTTATTTTCATCTGTGTATTCAAAACGCTCCAAACGCCAAGAGCCTTCAAGTTTCTTGCCAACAGTAACATAGTCGGGCTTGCAAGAAAAGTTAGCTAAAAGATAAATTAAATTACCCGTTTTTTGTTTGATTTTTTCTAAGAAACCAATACGGAAGTGTGCCTACCGTAATGATTTACGGTGAAGCAAGTACCCGCTATCAATACTAGTATATTGGTCAACTAAAGAAGTTATACAGAAGGATACATGTAGCTAAGGGAAACCTAGAAGCCTCTTAAATAAATGGCACGAGCAAACGCTCGCGCCATCGCTGTGCGTCTGGTTGTGAGCAACCAGACGTACTCTGTTACGAAGTCGTTATTCTACAATATGTCCTACAAACTGAGCGGTATTGTCGATGATTTTGCCGCCGCGACGGTAGCCCAAGCCGCAGCCTTCTCCTGCCCAAAAAACGCCCGCTTGGTAACGCTTTCCGAGCGAATCGCGCGAAAATTCGACATATTCTTGGTAGATTTTTTCGTACTCACCGTATTCGCCGTCTGCCGACGAAACGACCGAGCCGTTGCTCTCAATGATGCGGACATTGGCTCCTTCTCGTCCAAAAAGCACCTTTTCGACGCTGGTTTTGTCGGTAAAAGGCTGTAATGAGGTAGGCAACAGCAGCGGGTGATTGGGGTACAAATCCCAGAGTAATTTTAAAATGTATTTCGACTGAAAAAGCAAAGTATAGGCGGGATTGATGATGACCGCTTTCCCGTTTTTAACAATACTTGTCAATAAGCCCGCCAATTCAGGTTCTTCGTAACCGATGTATTCCCACGGCACGAGTTTAAACCAAAAATCAAATGGCTCAAAGCGTCCATTTTGAGGGTTTTGTTTAAAAATTCCTTCGGTAGGCGAAAACTCAATCTCGTCGATGTAGCTAAACTCCACGTCAAAGCCTGCTTCCCGCGCGGCTTCACCCAATACGGCCACGTTGGTGTCGTCTTCGGGGGCGTCGCGCATGGTCGAAAACAATAAGGTCGGGTTTAAGTGACGGTTGCGCTGACGAAGTTCCGAAAACTGCGACTTCAATGCCTCATAAACGTTGTTAAACTGCTTGCTTTCGTCCATCTGGTTGGCTTTGAGGTGCGCCCATTGTACCACGGCCGTTTCGGGAATGCAGGTAGCGGTATCGGCGTTAAACTCAATGAGCTTAATCGGCTCCCGCCCTACTCCACCTGCCAAATCGAATCGGCCATAAATGTGCCAATGGCGCTCATCTTCCCACGTCAACTTGACCAATTCAATCAAATTTTCGGGAATGCCCATTTCTTTCCAAAGCTGGCGGTCGATAGCGTGCTGAGCCGCTTCGGCAAAAATTTCGTAGAGTTCGTTGGCGGCGTTGTAATACGCCTCGGCCTCGTACGATTTGATGGCTACGGCCTCATTGGTCAGGTAAGGCAGAGTATCGGCCCCAAGCATCCAATCCCAACCTACGTTACGGAGTTGAGTTTCGGGGCTATTGTTCAGATAATTTGTTCGAATCATGGTTGTTGTAAGAAAAAAAATTAGCCACCAAAACTACGGCCTACTCTACTGAAGAAGCCGCTTCGGCTGCTACTCGGGCGCGAAGCAACGCTCTTGCGGTGACTGTGGTAATTGTCGTGGATACCCGATGAGCGTGAATACACCGACGAGTTGGCATAAGCTCCCGAGCTGTATTGGCGTTCACGTTGTTCATTATAAAATTGAGATGAATTGTTGCGCCCTAGCATATACCCCATTCCGCCCCACAACAAGGCGTTTGACAACGAACTGCGGTGATGATGCGTGTGGTAATGGTTCGGGTTGTTGTAATAGTCTTTTGTGGTGGAGTCCGTTTTTACCAGTCGTTGTGCTTCAGCTACCGACAAGGTATCGCGGCGGCCGTCGAAATAACGGACAATCGCGCCTGCTTCTGACGCATTTTTTACCTCAATTTCATCCGTAATTTTAAATTCGCCCGGTTTCATTTCGGTAATATATGTTTTTACGGGGCGGCCTCGGTATGGAGCTTCTTCGCGGTTGCGGTCATCGTTCGACGAACCACCGCAGCTTTGAAGCAACATCGCGCCGTTTAACAAGGCCACCGATAATGCCGCTCCAATCGTAATTTCTTTGACAGTTTTAATCACCGTCCCACTTTGTTTGGGTGTCATAATAGTAAAGGTTGGTAGTAATAATCGATGTTAAAATTAATATTTCATGGCCGAAAAAGGTAATGCAAAGGTAAGGTAGTGATTATTCGGTCTACAATCATTTTGGGATGAGCAGTAATTTCCAAGAATACTCTCCTTGTGAAAATTGGATGAACGGTATCAAACTATCTATTTTTAGCATTAAAAATACCTTTAAGAGTAGCTTTGAATGGTTTTCAATCTATCTTTACGGCGTTTTTTAGAAAACGATTAATTCACCAATTGCCTATGCTTTCGCCAACTCCCAAAGCAAAAAAAAGGCTAAACCATAAATAAGTTCCTCCGTTGGGGTTAGGGGGCTTCAAACACTATGAAAATTACCGTAGTAGGAGCAGGTGCGGTAGGTGCTACCTGTGCCGACAACATTGCCCGCCGTCAATTGGCTCAAGAAGTAGTATTGCTCGACATCAAGGAAGGGTTGTCGGAAGGAAAAGCCCTCGATATGTTTCAAACAGCTACTTTGAATGGCTTTGATACAAAAATCACTGGTTCGACGGGTGACTATGAAAAAACAAAAGGTTCGGACGTAGTTGTAATTACTTCAGGGATTCCTCGCAAGCCAGGTATGACGCGCGAAGAACTTATCGGTATCAACGCGGGTATCGTAAAAGGCGTAGCAGAAAACATTTTAAAATATTCTCCTAAAGCCATTATCATCATCGTTTCTAACCCAATGGACACCATGACCTACTTGGCGTTCAAAGAATTGGGCTTGCCTAAGAAGCGTATCATTGGTATGGGTGGTATTTTGGATAGCGCTCGTTTCAAAACGTATTTGTCATTTGCGATGAATGCATCTCCTAACGATATTCACGGAATGGTAATTGGTGGACACGGTGATACTACCATGATTCCTTTGACTCGTTTGGCTACGTACAACGGTATCCCTGTGAGCCGATTCTTGTCAGAAGAGAAGTTACAACAAGTAGCTGCTGATACGATGGTAGGTGGTGCAACTTTGACAAAATTGATTGGTACGTCGGCTTGGTACGCGCCAGGTGCGGCAGTAGCTACGTTGGTAGAGAGTATCGTACGTGACCAAAAGCGTATCTTCCCTTGCTCAGTTTACCTCAACGGTGAGTACGGACAAAAAGACATCTGCATGGGTGTACCAGTGGTAATCGGTGCAGGTGGTTGGGAGAAAATCATCAGCCTTCGTTTGAGCGAAGCTGAAAAAGCGGCCTTTGCAAAATCGGCAGATGCTGTTCGTGCGATGAACAACGTGCTTTCAACGATGTAATTTCTTCTCTTTTGAGAATAAAAATGCGGCGGAGTACTTCAAGTACTCCGCTTTTATTTTGGGTAAAGACGGACTTTTTAGACCTTTGTATAGGAAAATCAAGCTAGTTGTTCATGAAAAAAGGAATTGCTTATTCACTCATTGTTTTGTTGACGTCGGTACTGGCGGGGCAGGCGCAAAATCGCCCCATGACCGAGGAAGACTATTATCGTATTGTCACACTGCCTATCCCCGAAAATATTCAATTGGAAGTAGGTGGTCTGTCTGTCTTACCCGATGGACGCCTTGCGGCTTCTACGCGTCGTGGTGAAGTGTGGATGATTACAAATCCGTACCTCAAGGGCTCGGGTCAACCTTCTTACAAACGTTTTGCCCACGGTCTCCACGAGCCACTTGGATTGTTGTACCGCCCCGATGGTTCATTTTTATTATCTCAACGCGGCGAAATCACGCACCTTGTTGACTCAGATAACGATGGCGTTGCTGACATTTACGAGTCGTTTTATAAATGGCCATTGTCTGGAAATTATCACGAATATTCGTACGGCCCAGTACAAGCACCCAACGGTGATTTGCTCGTCACGCTTAACCTCGACTGGATTGGCCGTGGCGCGAGTTTAGCCAAATGGCGCGGCTGGTTGTTGAAGTTCGACGATAAAGCAAACATGACCCCCATCGCCACGGGACTTCGCTCTCCTGCGGGCTATGTTGCACTCCAAAACGGCGATATGTTTTATACTGAAAACCAAGGTGACTGGGTAGGTTCGGGGCGCATGACTCACCTCGAATCGGGTGATTTTGCGGGAAACCCCGCAGGTTTGCGTTGGAGCCAAGAGCCCGAATCACCTGTTAAGCTCAAGACAGAAGATATTCCTGATACGGGCGAGCCGCTTTACGAAGTAGCCAAGCGCGTTCCTGGATTGAAGGCTCCTGCCGTATGGTTTCCGCACACGTTAATGGGGATTTCTACCTCTGATATTCGCGAAGACATGACCAAAGGGGCATTTGGGCCTTTTGAAGGACAATTGTTTGTCGGCGACCAAGGGCACAGCAAAATCATGCGTGTTATGCTCGAAAAAGTAAAAGGACGCTGGCAAGGAATCTGTTTCCCCTTCCGCGAAGGATTCCAATCGGGAATTTTGAGAATGGTTTGGGGGCTTGATGGCTCTATGTTTGTCGGACAAACGAGCCGTGGCTGGTCAGCGACGGGCAAAGACAATTTTGGGATTCAACGCTTGGTTTGGACGGGTAAAACGCCGTTTGAAATGAAAACTGTGAAAGCTACTCCTGATGGTTTTGAGGTGGAATTTACCCTTCCTGTTGATAAGAAAACCGCGCAAGACGCAGCTTCTTATCAGTTCAATACCTTTACTTATAAATATCATCGTACTTACGGAAGCCCAATCATCCGTGCCTCTGAGCGCGTGATTAAGCACATTCAAGTTGCGGATAACGGCCTCAAGGCACGTATTGTATTGGATAGCTTAAAACTTGGTTACATCCACGAAATCAAGGCCGAGGGCATTCGTTCGGCGGCAGGTTTGCCACTTTTACACAATGTAGGGTATTATACCTTAAACGAAATTCCTGACGGCGAAAAAATCCCAACGTCTCAATGGAACGTGACTGCTCCCGCCAAAATGGCCGATGCCAACGCTCACTCGGGCCATACCATGCCTGCGACGACGACAGCAGCTCCCGCAAAAGCCAGCAACAGCCCTAAGCGCATAGTGGAGCAACCTGCCGATTGGAGCAATGGCCCCGACCAAGTGATTGTTTTGGGAACGAAACCTGGCTTAAAATTTGACTTGGCCGATGTGCAAGTAAAGGCAGGAAGTAAAATCAAGTGGATTTTTAATAACAATGACGATATGCTTCACAACTGCGTCATTGTAAAACCTGGCACTGCTAATCCAACGGGGGAAGCTGCGATTAAATTGGGCCTTAAAGGTTCTGATATGCAGTACGTTCCTAAATCGGCCAACGTGTTGTTTCATACCAACATTCTTCAACCAGAAACGAGCGAAGCCATTTATTTCGTAGCTCCTACTGAACCTGGTGACTACACCTTCTTGTGTACTTTCCCAGGCCACCATACCTTGATGCAAGGAAAAATGAAAGTGGTGAAGTAAACAGCAATAAGTACCTCATAAAAAAGGCGTTCTAAAGAATTCTTTAGAACGCCTTTTTTATGAGTGAAATACAAAGTGATTATTGCGGACGCGAGCGATTTCCCACTTCCAACGGTGTAAAATCTTTGAATGTATTTCCAATCGCCTTATCAGTCGCTTCTTTTTTATTCTCCCAACCCGCGTCCAAATCCAGCGTTACCAAGCCTTTAATGGCCAAAGCCGCCCTAAATTCGTCACGTTTTTTAGCATAATCGTTTTGACGACGGGCTGCTTTCAGCGCAAACTCCCGCGCAAAAACATCACCTTTGTTCTGAATCTCTATTTTCTTTTCCAATACATAATTATAACGGTCGAGCAAATCGCGCAATGGTTTTCCAATTACCTCCGCCGCTTCCAACGCCCCAATGGTGGCAATGGTCGTTCCCCCAATCGCCGTTACAATAGTTTTGGTCTGTGCTGTTTTTATTAACGCAGGCGACAAACCCGTAGTAGCCCCCAATGACGCATTGACCATCGAGCGATTCTTCTTTCCTTTTTTGGCTTTTAAGTACGCTCTTTTGAGTTCTTGCTCTTTTTCAGAAAGTTGCGTCACTAAGTTCCACGCCTCCACCAATGAATTTCGGTACAAGGCATACAACTGACGATCTCGCTCAATTTCGTTGACCGCATTCTGGATTGTAAACCGAATCTTCTGCTCTTTTCGATTTTGCTCTTTATCCAACACAAAAAAGTTGATGTAAAACGTCAACGAATCGTGCGGATCTTTTACAAAATCATAGGTAGGCGTCCAGATGAATTCGTATTGGTTATTGGTATTTTTCACCAACGCTTTGGAAGGTACGTCGGGATTATCTGTCACAAAATCAAAGGCTTCAATGTCATCGTCACCGTTAGGGTCTGACAAAAAGAACTTCAAATTAATGGTCGTATTTTCCTTGGCCTTGAAGGCATCTCCCTTCGGAATTTGAATAATATCGGGCGGCAAATCCATTTGAGTCGCCTCTAATTTGAGGCGTCCCTTGGCCCGCGCTTTGCTTGGTTGATCTTCTACGTAAAAGTCGATGTAGATGGGCTTATTTTTCAAGCTGTTGAATTGCGTCATCGAAGGATGCCACGTCAATTCGCCCGCTGCCGATAGCTTGGCCCCTTCGGGCAGGGTTTCTGTGACGGGAATAATCGCGAGCGGATCATTGTCTTCATCCTTCAATGCATTGGCATCAATTTGGTAAATGTTCTGCGTGCGGTTCTGGACGTAAAACGGCTTTAAAATATCAATTTGCGGCGGACGGTTGACGTGAATGACCCTCAAATCAAACGAGCGAGTAGCCGTTTCATTTTGGCTATTTTTGGCTTCAATAATCAACTGAATCGACTTTTGAGTGTTGGTACGGTCGGCCAAGTCGTAAGAAGGTACCCACTCAAAATACCCCGTCGAGTCAAACTTCATGTCTTCTACTAACCCTTGTTTGACCGTAAAACGAATCAATGAATCAGACTTGCCGCCGACGGTTTTTAGGCGAAATTCAATGCGGCTTCCTTCGTGTACTACATTCCAACTAGGCTCACTAGGTAACTCTATTTGAAAGTTGGAGCGATTGTCTTGAGCAAGTACTACTAATTGGAAATGAAGGAATAGCAGGAAAAAGAAATGAATGGAATATCTCATGGTAGCTTCAAAATCTCATCTGATTGAATTAAACGCAAAATTACACCAATGATTTTACGTCTCCTCAAATAATTGCTTTATTTCTATACTTAGCCAAGAAACTCTTAAAAATATCAATGTCAAATTGTATATTTTCAAGAATGCGTATTTGTCTCTACGATTTGTTCTACATATTTCTTTAATTACTTCTTTGTTACGAAATCAGGCCCTTTGCTTATCTAAATACTTCTAAAAATCATGCTTCGCTTTTGCTCACTCCTAACTATCATCGCATTTTTTCTACCTTTTTACCTTTCTGCCCAGCGCGCTCGCGATTTAGGGGTTCGTATTGGAGTACTTCCTACGGGAAAACTGAATGCCATTACGGACGTCAGTGGAGTGAAAGTGGGACATACGACGCTTCAGCAAGGAGATAGTATTCGAACAGGTGTGACGGCTATTTTGCCCCATGATGGTAATCTTTTTCAGCAAAAAGTACCCGCGGCTATTGAACTCGGAAATGGCTTTGGAAAACTGGCAGGCTATAGCCAAGTGGCAGAGTTAGGGAATCTTGAAACTCCTATCGTCCTCACCAATACGTTGAGTGTGCCCTCGGCTACGGCGGCCTTGGTGGAGTGGACGTTGCAACAAAAAGGGAATGAATACGTGCGCTCGGTCAATCCTGTAGTAGGAGAAACCAATGATAGCTACCTAAACGACATTCGGGGGCGGCACGTGAAAATGTCGGACGTTCTGCAAGCAATCCAACGTGCTACTACTACCAACCAAGAAGAAGGTTGTGTGGGGGCAGGAACAGGTACGGTGTGTTTTGGGTGGAAAGGAGGCATTGGTACTTCTTCGCGTAAGTTACCCCAAAAGCTCGGTGGCTACACGGTGGGGGTGTTGGTCCAAACCAATTTTGGGGGAGTATTGGAAGTTGCAGGGGCACCAGTGGGTGTTGAATTAGGAAAGTATTCGTTCAAAGAAACCCTCGACAAATCAGGCGATGGTTCTTGCATGATTGTGGTGGCTACCGATGCACCCTTGGATGCGCGCAACCTGAAACGATTGGCTAAACGGGCTTTACTTGGTTTGGGAAAAACGGGGGGAATGATGGCAAATGGTAGCGGCGACTACGTAATTGCGTTCTCAACGGCGTATCGAATTCCGCACGAATCGACTTCGTCGTTGGAAACTAATCCTTTGCTCCGTAATGATGATACTTCTCCTCTGTTTTTGGCGGCAATGGAAGCGACGGAAGAGGCCATCATCAACTCCTTGTTCATGGCTCAAACCACGAAAGGCTACCAAGGGCATATTATTGAGCGACTTCCTGTACCTAAAACGTTGGAAGTATTGAAGAAATACGGAAAAGTAAAGTGATGTCGCGTGTTGAGGGTTGCTCACAACCCGACTGATAACAAAACGGGAAACCCGAAACAGACACCCACTAACGGCGCTCTGGTTGTTGTTCGAGGTTAAACAAGTCGTTCAACACATCAATCAAGGTTTCTGCTTCGCCACGCTTACAAGCCGCTTTTAATTGAAGGACGGGCAACTTGATGATTTTTTGCATCATGCTTGACGTAATCTTGTCAACTTTAGCGGCCTCTTCTTCGTTCAAACTCTTCATAAAACGCGCCATTTCTTCTTGACGAATCTGTTCAAGAGCGTTTTTGAGCTTCTGAATCGTAGGCGATACTACCATTTCTTTCGACCAGTCGCTAAATTCATCTAACGCCTGATTAATAATGTCGATTACATGAGGCACCGACGCCAAACGACGGTCGAGCGCTTCGTTGGCTTTGGCTTGGATGTTGTCGATGTTGTAAACAATTACTCCAGGAACTTGCTCTGCATCAGCAGCTACGCTTCGAGGAACCGACAAATCGATTAGGTATTTGAAGGAATGAAGATGTTTTTTCTGAAGAAGCGCTTGAGTAATGAATGGCTCATCGCGCGAAATCGACGAAATAACAACGTCGGCAGCTAATATTTCTGCTTCGACGTTTTCAAAATCGCCTACTCCAAAACCTAGTTCTTCGGCAAGTTGTTCGGCTTTGGCGCGTGTACGATTGATGACCGTAATATTGGTGTACTCTTTCTCTTTCAAATTGCGACAGACGTCGGTGCCGATTTCTCCCACCCCTAGCACCAAAATAGACGGGTTGGCCTTGTGAGCAGTAGCGTGTTCGATGAGTTCTACCGCTACATAAGAAGTAGAAGCAGCGCCGTCGCGGAAAGAAGTTTCTTGGGCTACGCGCTTGTTGGCAAAAAAGATGGTGTGCAACAAACGGTGTAAAAATGGTCCTGCCATTCCCAAATCAACCGACCACTGATACGCATGTTTTACTTGATTAGGAATCTGCATGTCGCCTACCACTTGCGAATGAAGCCCCGTAGCAACTTCAAACAAATGGCGAGCGGCTTGATTTTGTTCGGCGTAGTGGGCAAAGTAAGGGAGATAGGTTTCGGTATCAGTAAGCCCTTTTTGAATGAGCAGAAGTTTGGCAATCTCAACGTTACAGTTTGTTGATGTATTATAATAAACTTCGGTACGGTTACATGTAGAAACCACCAAAACATCCGTCCCTCCGAAGAATTCTTGCACTTTGAGCATCAAGCCTTTGGCTTCATCTTCATTTAATGCAATTTGCTCACGAATCTCTAGTGGGGCTGTTTTGTACGAAATGCCAACGCTTCTAAACTGTAAATATTCCATGTCACTTGCCAGAAAAAAGTTCACAAAGTTACCTCAAACAACGCGTTTTGAAGAATTAAAATCCGAGTAAAAAATAATTTAGAATGAGTATAAACTACTAAAAGGAGTTACACTGCAAGAAGAAGGGTTTTTGAAACTCAAAAGATGACTTTAGGTGGGTTATAAAACTGATTTTTGTCATATTTTGGATAGTCGCTAAAAACGTTTTCCTTTGACGGCCTAAAAAACCTTACTTGTACATTTACATTTCATTTATTCGTTCAATAATACATACGTTATACAAAAGCATTTAGATGCTTCAATTGTACCTATTTTTCAATAATTTTTTTCGGTAGCTCCCATGAAATTTCCAACCATAGACATTTACAGTCAAAAAAATTTATATCAGTTATTTATTGGTATCAACTTAGCGCTCATTGGGATTGCGTCGGTTTTTTATACGTACAACATCGTTGATAACCTCGATACACGGGAGCATCGGCAGTTGGCGATCTTTGCTCAATTGATTGAGTATCAAGCCAACCACCCAGACCTCACGGAGGATTATACCAAACTCTTTGAAATCGTACGAGAAAATATCAAACAGAGCCGTATCCCTACAGTATTGGTCAGTGAGGATATGCAACCACAAGGCGATATCAATCTTGACCTTCCTCCTAACCTCTCTTTGGCCGAACATAAAACGCTGTTACAAGAGGCTTTTGAGGAAATGAAAGAAGAGAATCCCCCTATTGTGGTTGACGTAATGGGGACCAAACAATACATTTACTACAGCGACTCTCCCCTGTTGGTACAGATGCGTTATTATCCTTATGCCCAGCTACTCAGTCTATTAGTACTTTCTTTTTTGGCTTATTTGGTATTTAGTTCATCTCGGTCGGCCGAGCAAAATCGTGTATGGGTAGGGCTTGCTAAGGAAACGGCTCACCAACTCGGTACTCCGATTGCATCATTGATGGGGTGGGTGTCGTTTTTTCGGACAGACCCCGACCGTTACCCTGAAGAATACACCTGCGAAATTGAGAAAGATATCAATCGTCTCGAAATGATTACGGCACGTTTTTCTAGCATAGGTTCGGCTCCTACTATGAAGTACGAGAAGGTAGTAGAGGTGTTAGGTTCATTTTTGGATTACCTCAAACGGCGGATTTCGACCAAAGTTAAGTTAGAATTTGTCAATGAGTTAGACTTAGAGCGTACCATGTACCTCAACCGCTACTTATTTGAATGGGTAGTGGAAAATATTTGTAAAAATGCCGTGGATGCCATGACGGGGGTAGGCGAAATCAAAGTCAGAATGTTTGCTCTTAATAAACAAGAAATCGCCATTGATATAAGTGATACGGGAAAAGGTATACCACGAGGCAGTTGGCAAAAAGTGTTTAAACCTGGGGTAAGTACCAAAAAACGAGGCTGGGGGCTAGGGCTTACGTTGGCCAAGCGGATTGTCGAAGAATACCACGGTGGGAAACTCTACGTCAAGGCTTCTGAAATAGGTAAAGGTACCACGTTTAGAATCATTTTGCGAAAGTGACGGCCAGCGTTTAATTTATTCTTTTACTCGCTTGATGGGCCTTCTTCGCGCGTCTCTTTTTCCAGTTTTTCTTGGGCCAGTTGCTCTTCCTCCTCGGTAGGCTGAGGTTCTTCTTGAATCAATGCCGCCCGTGGTTCGTACTGGAACTTGATATACATCGGGAAATGGTCAGAACCACTATTTTGTAAACGCGCTACCTTAATCAGGGTAAAATCGGTAGAGCAAAATACGTGGTCGAGAGGAAAGCGTAATAACGGAATTTTGGCATGAAACGTATTAAAAAAGCCTCTGCCGCGGCGTGGATCAAGCAAACCACTCATTTTCTGAAACAGGTTGGTCGTGTAACTCCACGCTACGTCGTTTAAATCCCCACAGACAATCACGGGTCTTGTACTTGTTTTGGCCAACTCGGCAATCAGAAGTAATTCTTTATCACGCTCAGTTGAACGCGGGTTTTCTTGCGGTACGGGTGGGGTGGGGTGAATACAAAACAATTGTACTTCTTCTTTGGAACGAAGTTGAATCCTCACATGAATCGACGGAATCCCTTCTTCGACGAGATAGTGTACATTCGCATCAATCAGTGGTAGTTTTGAATATAAAAGCATTCCGTAGGTATTTTCCAACGGTACAAGCACGCGAAATGGATACCTTTCTTCCAATGGCTTGACATTTTCTTGCCACCAAATATCGGTCTCGGCGAGCAAAATAATATCGGAATCTACCTTTTTAGACAGTTCCAAAAAGCGGTTAGCATTACGATTGTATTGATAGACGTTCCACATCATCATACTGATAGTACGGTCGGGATGAATAATGCGTGTCTTTATCAATTGTTTAGGGGTGAAGGGGGTGAATGGATATACTTGCCAAAGTAAATACCCAATCATACAGACCAGTAGACCTATTACACTCCAGTCGAGCCAAGAAGTTACTGACATGAGCAGCCCATACCATACCAAGACAATAGTTCCAAGAATCAGTTTTTGAAGACGAGGGAATTCGGCTACGCGAAATGTCCAGTAATCGCTTCTTATAAAGGGAAGCAATGTAGCCAATAGCAAAAGGCTCGCTGATAGTTGTAAATAGAGTTTCAAGTAACTAGAAGAGGTATCTCGTACAAGGTTACTAACAAATTTTTTAGAAGTCAACAGTGCTCATGGCTAATTTGTTTGTTAAGTTTTCTATTTGGTTGGAAGGTATTTACCTTTCAAACTCGTTTTCGCACAACATTTTTCGATAAAATAGGTCATTTCTATAAAAAATATCCAAAATAGAGATAACTGGTTTTGGGTTTCAGGAAACAAACTCCTAATTTTGCGGCCTGAAAGGATGAGTTAATAGTTATCCGCGTATCCGTTGAGTGGAATTCCTTCAAAATTAGCGGGTAACGATAACATTAACGGATAACAGATAACTGATAACGCTTATTTAACAAATAATGGCAAACACAACAAGCATAGGCAAAGTAACGCAGGTGATTGGCCCCGTTGTGGACGTGAGTTTTGAAGGGGAAGGCAATCGCTTACCAGCTATCCTTGACGCTTTGGCAGTAACCAAGCCGAATGGACAAACGGTAGTATTAGAATGTCAGCAGCACCTTGGCGAAGACCGCGTGCGCACCATCGCGATGGATAGTACAGAAGGTATCCAGCGTGGGATGGCAGTAAAAGATATGGGTGGCCCAATCTTAATGCCAATCGGCGAAGACATCAAAGGCCGTCTATTTAACGTAGTAGGTGACCCTATCGATGGGTTGAAGCCACTTGACAAGTCAAACGGGCTTTCGATTCACCGCGCTGCTCCTAAGTTTGAAGAATTGGCAACCGCTACTGAAGTACTTTATACAGGTATCAAAGTTATCGACTTGTTGGCTCCTTACGTAAAAGGGGGTAAAATCGGTCTCTTTGGTGGTGCGGGTGTAGGTAAAACCGTATTGATTCAAGAGCTTATCAACAACATCGCAAAGGCCTACTCAGGTTTGTCGGTATTTGCGGGTGTGGGTGAGCGTACACGTGAAGGAAATGACCTTATGCGTGAAATGATTGAAGCTGGTATCATGAAATACGGAGAAGGCTTCAAACATAGCATGGAAGAAGGTGGCTGGGATTTGAGCAAAGTTGATTATGACGTCCTCAAAGATTCTCAAGCTACGTTCGTGTTTGGTCAGATGAACGAACCTCCTGGAGCACGTGCTCGTGTGGCTTTGTCAGGTTTGACAATCGCTGAGTACTTCCGTGACGGTGACGGTTCAGGCCAAGGTCGCGATATCCTTTTCTTTATTGATAACATTTTCCGCTTTACACAAGCAGGTTCTGAGGTATCAGCCCTTTTGGGTCGTATGCCATCAGCGGTAGGTTACCAGCCAACACTTGCGACGGAAATGGGTGCCATGCAAGAGCGTATCACGTCAACAAAACGTGGTTCGATTACATCTGTACAGGCCGTTTACGTACCTGCCGATGACTTGACTGACCCTGCTCCAGCGACGACTTTCGCTCACTTGGATGCTACTACTGTATTGAGCCGTAAAATTGCTGAGTTAGGTATCTACCCTGCGGTAGACCCTCTCGATTCTACAAGCCGTATTCTTTCGGCCGAAACCCTAGGGGATGCTCACTACAACTGTGCGCAGCGCGTGAAGCAAATCTTGCAACGTTACAAAGAATTGCAGGATATCATCGCTATCTTGGGTATGGAAGAATTGTCGGAAGAAGATAAGCAAACAGTAAACCGCGCTCGTCGTGTACAACGTTTCTTGTCTCAACCATTCTTCGTAGCAGAGCAGTTTACAGGTTTGAAAGGAGTATTGGTTGATATCAACGATACAATCAATGGTTTTAACCAAATCATTGACGGAAACTATGATCACCTTCCAGAATCAGCCTTCAACCTTGTAGGTACCATCGAAGATGCTATCGAGAAAGGTGAGCGCTTGTTGAAAGAAGCGGCGGGGAAATAAGTTAACTGTTATGACATTAGAAATCATCACTCCCGACAAAAAAGTCTTTTCAGGTGAGGCCACTGCGGTAACACTGCCTGGTACGGAAGGGTTGTTTCAAATCTTGAACAATCACGCCGCACTTGTGAGCACACTTGGGAAAGGCAATATCATCGTCGAAGGTAACGGGAAAGAAACTTTTACTGTAGATGGTGGTGTGGTAGAAGTATTAAACAATAAAGTATTGGTGTTGGCAGAAGCTATTTTGTAAAAGCCACTTCCTACTATATTCCAAAGCGCGAGGCAAACTGTCTCGCGCTTTTTGTTTTTCCACCTTCCCTAAAGTTCTGAAACTTTAGGGAAGGGAGTGAAGGTTTTCCCGTATCTTCGCCATAAATACTAGAAGAAATATGGCACTTTTATCTCGGTTGGGTTTGTACCTACTTTTAGCAGGTTTTGGTGTATGGTTCTACACCCTTACGCTTAATGAATTTACCCTCACTCCTACCCTTGTTTCTACCCATATTAAGCCCGAACACCAAGCTACCTTAGGGGCTCGGTTACAACCGTTATTACACAAAACGTATCATTCGGGTTGGGCGTTTACGTATGAGTTTGATTCTATTCTCACTAGTTTAAACGAGGAATACCGCCAAACGAAACAATGGGATAAGGTGATTTACGACGAATATAGCTTCTTAATCACCAAAGCCGCCGCTGATGGTCCGTTGAAACAGGCACCTTGGTGGTGGTTTATTCTTTCGTTTGGGGCTGTAATTGTGGGGACGCTTCTGTTTATTCTACCTGGCTTAAAAACGCCCGCAGGAATTAAAAATAACGGCATTTTTCAGCACTCAGCCACCAATCGTGGCTGGATAGCGAAGGGAATTGGCACCTTTCTTATCTTATTTTACATTGCCCTGTATTACTTTCCTCAGTACTTAGTCAATTGGACGATGCTTGTCGACCCTATCAGTAAACTCCTCAATGGAGCCGAGGCAAGCCGATGGTTTTTGTACGGATTTATGTACACCGTCGCGGTGCTTGTTATGGGGGGGCGAATGCTCATCAAATACCGACACAATCGCTACCAACAAGTACGTACCGCTTCGGTGGTTTTCTTTCAAACGGCTATTGCCTTTTTATTGCCCGAAATCTTGGTTAGCCTTCACAAGCCGTATTACGATTTTAAGAATATTTGGCCACTTGACTACGACTTTTTCTTTGATTACAACCTCAAAAGCCTTCTTGAAAGTGGTTATTTAGGCATTTTTATGCTGGTGTGGGGCATCGTTTTATTTTTAGTGGGCGTGCCTATTCTTACGTATTTTTTTGGTAAACGCTGGTATTGTTCGTGGGTATGTGGCTGCGGAGGGTTGGCCGAAACCTTGGGGGACCCTTATCGCCAACTTTCCGATAAATCGCTGGCTGCTTGGAAAGTCGAGCGTTACCTCATCCATGCCGTTTTGGTAGCGGCCGTGATTATGACGGCTATGGTGCTGTATACGTATTTTAGTGGTTCTTCAACCGTACTTTTTGTAGATAGCTACAGTGTACGTTCATTATATGGTTTTTGGATAGGAGGAATTTTTGCGGGTGTCGTTGGAACGGGTTTCTACCCTCTTATGGGTAATCGCGTATGGTGTCGTTTTGGGTGTCCGCTGGCGGCTTATTTGGGGATATGGCAGCGCAAAAAATCGCGTTTCCGCATTACGACCAACGGTGGACAATGTATCTCATGCGGCAATTGTTCGACCTACTGTGAAATGGGTATCGACGTAAGGGCTTATGCACAACGCAGCCAAGACATCGTTCGTTCGTCGTGTGTGGGATGTGGCGTTTGTTCTGCGGTATGTCCGCGTGGGGTACTTAACCTTGAAAATGCCGCTGAAGGTTCAAGGGTAACGATTGCCCCAGAGGTATTGCTAGGAAATCAATATTCGTCCTAGTGCGTGTCAATGTTTGGTCAACTTTCTTTGGTGGATGTGAGATTAATGGCTGTTTACTATGAAAAAAATCACTGTTTTTGGCGCAACGGGCTTAATCGGAAAGCCAGTTGTTTATGCTCTTGTCGACGCAGGTTTTGACGTAACGGCTTTGGTACGCAATCGGCAAAAAGCAACGCAAGTTTTACCCCCTTCGGTAACGCTGATAGAAGGGAATTTGCAAGATAAATCGGCGATTCGAAGCGCGTTAAAGGAAGCGGAAGGAGTTTATCTGAGCCTTTCGTTTGAGCAAACTGCTCGACCAACTGATTTTATTGGGGAGCGCGACGGCCTCCAAAATATCTTATCGGTTATCCACGAATTTCCGATTCAGCGGATTGCCTATCTGTCGTCAATTATTCAGGAATTCCAAGGTTTTAAGTGGTGGATTTTTGAGTCAAAACGGGAGGCGATTGAGCGCATTAAAGCGGCTGAAATTCCTTATACAATCTTTTACCCATCGTCGTTTATGGAAACGTTTCCCGAACGAATGATAAAAGGGAGCCGAATCTTACTGGCAGGCACCCCGCTGGTTAGAAATTATTGGATAGCGGGTGCTGATTATGGTAAACAGGTCGCCCAGTCGTTTTTAGTGCTTTCAAATCAAAATAAAGAGTATGTTGTTCAAGGGCCTACTGCCTTGACGGTTGACGAAGCAGCGGAGATGTATCGGATGAATTACTTGAAAAAGCCCTTAAAAACCGCTAAAATCCCGCTTGGAGTCCTCAAAATGGCGGGTATGGTGAGTCGGCAAGCGGCGTATGGTTATCACGTCATCAAAGCGATGATTGAGCATCCCGAACCTTTTTTAGCACAAACAACGTGGGAAGAATTGGGCAAGCCGACAGTTTCAGTGGCTCAGTTTGCCCAACAACGTTTGTAATTAGAAACCGTAACGTACACCTGCTCCTACCCCCATCAGTTGAGGACGGGCTTGAAATACGGCCCCTGCGCGTGTAGTTGAGCCCACCGACCGTTGATAATTGCCTGATAACAAGGTAGTCCACCGTTTGTTGATTTTGTACTGGAGGCGCATCCCTGTAGTGGCCGAAAACGACAAACGACGGTAAGGGCTATCGTTCCCCGTGACGGTCACCGTGTTATCTTGACCCGTTTGGAAGGTGTTTTTCAAGAAAATATTGTTGATAAGACCGCCTAAAAGCCACAGAGAAAATTTACGCTTAGGCTTAATCAATGCGTATCCTGTTTGAATTGGTACTTGTAAAAATTGGTACGAATTACTAATGTCTTGACTCGTTGATAACGTTTGTACTAGCGATTTGTCGGATCCAATGGTCGCAAAATCATAACGAGGAATGTTGTTGTCGCTCAGATTTATGGCTGTTTCGAGGCTATTGATGTAGCTGTTGCTCAACGTACTGAAGGCATTTACTCCCTGATAAATGGAATTGCCTTGAAGGTAGTTGACTCCACTTTCCAACGACCAACGCTGCGAGAGTTGGACTCCTCCTTGCCACTGAAAAGCGTATGAAAGTGCAGAGCGGTTGGTGGCAGTAGGCGTACGGGCTGAGTTGTTAAAAGTGGCTTGGCTACTGTATAGAGGGGTATTGCTCGCGGCTGCCAATGCCCCACGTCCGCCGATTTCCACCCCTGCATTGTAACTCGCAGGCATGACACCCACCGATGCCCAGTATTCTTTGGGTAAAAGCTTCGGCTTCAATGCCTCTGTAGGTTGCGACGGTGGAGCCACCCACGGTTGACGCTTAGGGTTACCCAACAATTCACGCATTTTTTTACCTTCCAAAAACGCAAGTGTCATTTCGGGAGCTGTGTTGGGCTCCATCGGAGAGGCGGCCAACGCTACTTCTGACGATGCTATCGTCGTAGAAAGAGTTTCGGATTCGTGAGTTACGTTTATTTCGGTTTTCGCTCCCCCACGACCATTCGAAGGAGTAGACGCCGATAGTTGGTTTTCGGGAGATGTCGAAGTATTAACTTTGCTAGAAGTAGCTTTCTTTGATACCGACGCGACCAACGCTGCTGCAGGAGTTTGCCCTGCCTTTTTTGCTTCTTTACGAACAACCGCCGTAGCCGCCGTCGTTTCAGCAGAAGAGCGACTTAAGGGGTGTTTTGCTTCAGTCTCATTGTGATTCTCTTTGATTGCACCTGATGCTAGTTTTGAGTCGTTTTGGATTTTCTCTCCTTCTTGAGATTTTTGAGTCAATTCGTTTGTAGTAGTAGCTGTGGTTTTTTCTCGGGGAGCTACCACAGTAGCTGTTTTGGAGGGGGGTTCTGATAGATTAGATTGGAACCACCAACCGCCTAATGTCAGGAGCAAAGCCGTCACAGCGGCTGCCGCTGCCCAACGAAGCGATTGAGTACGTTGCCAAAAAGGAATCACCAAGACGCGCTCTTCTTCTTCCTCGTCTAAGCGTGCCTCTATACGTTCCCACATTGCTAGCGGGGGCGTTTCAGAGGCTTCGTCGAAGCGGCGTCGCCATTCATTTTCAAAAGTATGTTCTTCCGAAGAAGCCATGTTAATTGTAGGATTCAATTGATGTACAAACTCTTTGTTTTTTCTCACACTTCTACTTCCCATTACGAAGAGTTAGTATTATTCGTTTCTAAAATTTTGGCTTGTAAGAGTTGCTTCGCCCGCGCGTATTGCGACTTTGAGGTTCCCTCCGAAATACCCAGCATTTGGGCAATTTCGTTGTGTTGGTACCCTTCGATGGCATATAAATTAAACACCGACTGACACCCTGCGGGCAACTCACGTACCATCCCAAGAAGCTGTTGATATTCCATTCCAGAGAGTGTGGTTTCTCCCTCCGAAACGGCATCGGCGTAGTCGTCTACATCTGCTTGGTCAAGATAGGCTTTTTCTTTCCGTAAGTACGAAATCGCCGTATTTATCATAATTCGTTTTATCCATGCCTCCAACGGGCAATCGTAACGAAAGGTGTGAATCTGCGTAAAAACTTTTACAAATGCCTCTTGAAGTACGTCTTCGGCCTCGTATCGGCTACGGGTATATCGTTGGCAGACCGCAAACATCCGTCCAGCGAAGCGCTCATAAAGCGTTCGTTGGGCAATGCGGTCTTTATTTCGACACCCCTCGACTAGCGTACGTTCATCTTTCATGCAATCCGTTCTGCCTTTAAGACGCGATGGAAGTTAGAATGGTTGGAAACTATTTCAAAGTTTTTACTCTCAAACGCAAAAAGGGAGGGTTGTGAGCAACCCTTAGCACGGTATTCTTAACGCTTGATTAACTCCAATGCGTTTTTGACGCGGTGCTCAAGAGCCTCCCAATCTTTCTTTTGAAGAATATCGGAAGTGAGCAATCGTGACCCAATCCCTACCGCGTCTGCTCCTGCCCCAAACCACGTACGGAGGCTTTCTTCGGTGGGTTCAACCCCACCCGTCACGAGTACGGTTGTCCACGGCATGGGTGCTTTTAAGGCTTTTACAAAAGAAGGACCCAGTGTATCCCCTGGAAACAATTTGATGATTTCGACACCCCACGATTCGGCGGTCGAAATTTCGGTTAACGTAGCACAACCAGGTAAATATCCTACCTTACGAAGGTTGCAGATTTTTGCTACATCCGCATCAAAGCTCGGACTGACAATAAAATTAGCTCCCAACTGCAAGTACAATGCCGCCGTGGCAGGGTCGATGATGGTGCCTACTCCAAGGATTAAATCAGGGTATTCGGTACGAGCTGTTTTTACTAATTCGGCAAATAACTCGTGCGCAAAATCTCCACGGTTGGTCAGCTCAAATACCCGAACACCTGCTTTGTAGCAAGCACTTAATACATTTTTGCAGACATCGAGGTCTTGGCTACTAAAAAGCGGTACGATGGGAACATCCAATACAGTCTGGTACACGTGAAGACGGGAGAAACGGGCCATTAGCTGAGAGTTTTTTAAAGGATTCGAAATTTGCGTTAATTTTTTAGAACAATTTATGGTAAGTTTTCAGTTACTGTAAAGAATATTTTCTCGAAAACTCCTATGATTACCATTGTTGTTGGTACCAATCGTCGCCGTTCTAAATCAAAACAAGTTGCTGTTTTTTACCAAAAACTTCTCTCTGAGCTTAACGTAGAAAGCCAGATTTTGGACATTGCTGATCTTCCCGACGACTTTATTCGTTCGGCGTTGTATGAAAACAACGGCAAAAATGAATCATTTAATGTATATCGCCAACTAATGAGGGAGTCCGAGAAATATGTTTTTATTGTTCCAGAATACAACGGTTCTTTTCCTGGGGCACTAAAAGTATTTATTGACGGGCTTGGTTACCCTAGTGAGCTCTTACACAAAAAAGCAGCGTTGGTAGGGATTTCGGATGGAGTGCAGGGGTCGGCGCTGGCATTGAGCCACTTAATCGACGTTTTTAGCTATCTCGGAATGCACGTATTGGCTCAACGGGTCAAAATTCCGTTTATGAAAAAGAATTTCGTAGAGGGTGAAATCATCGACCCTTTAATCAACAAACTCATCCGAGAACAAGCGGAGTTATTGGTAAAGTTTTAAAGAAACCTTATAGGTTTTTAAAACCTATAAGGTTTACGGGAAGGTTCGGATAATGTAAATTACTCCAATTTCTTCAATTCATCCACCAACGCCTCTACCTGCTCAAGCGAAACGGCAGGGAAATTGGCAATGCGAATTTGGCTGTCTTTGTAAGGACCATAGCCACTTCCTACCACCATATTGGCTTTCTTTACTTCAGCAATAACCTCTGCCGAAGATTTAGTAGTATTGGCGACTACCACCGTCCTAGAACGATGACGCTCCTCAGTAACTGAAGGACTAAACACGCGACTATTTTCCACGTATTTGTTCAGTACTTTGTATTTTTCCTCCGTTTGTTTTCTCACCACATCCGCCCCGATGGCATTGAGGTCTTCGGCGATTTTACCTAACAGATAAATGCCTAATACGTTGGGAGTAGCAGGAGTTTCGTAAGTTTTAAAGTTTTTCCAAAGCGCAGGAAGATTGTGATGCGCACCAATCGTAACGTCATCATATTTATTCAAACGCTCGGATTTTGTTAGGCATTTGTCGTTGGCAATCCACACGCCCAGACCAGCGGGCAAACCAAACGCCTTTTGGACAGAGAAGAATGCCGTATCAATCACGCCAAAATCTAATTCAGGATAAGGGGCTGACGAAACCATGTCGACCGCAATCAACTTCTTTGAATTACTGCGTTTCAGCTTGTGAATATCGGGTTCACGCATTTGTACCCCCGAACTAGTCTCATTTTGAGTCACACAAATGACTTCAGCGTATTCGGGTACTTCTACTTCGCCATAATCAAATCCTTCTCCAAACGGCTTTTCTTGTTTGTGGGCAAATTTGCGAAGCGACACCGCATATTCATGGAATTTCTTTGAAAACGAGCCGTTGACCAAGTGAAAACTTTCGTGCTCAACGCAATTCAGCAATATTCTTTCCCAAACTTCTGACGCCGAACCCGTGAAGAAAATCGCGTGAGAATCGGGAATGTTCATCAGGGCACGGAGTTGGTCGACCGTGAACTTATAAATGTCCCTGAATTTTTGGCTTCGGTGCGAAATTGAGCCAAGTTGGTTTTCGACAGCCGTACGTAAATGGTGCTCGAAGGTAGGATACATCTCTGCGGGTCCTGCCGTAAAATACACTTGTTTCATCGGTAAGAAGAGGGTCAAAATGAAAGTAGGCTACAAAAATACGCCAAATTGCTGACTATCGCTGACTATTTTTTCTTCTGTTGATTTTCGTAGAACTTACACAAATGGGTTAAATCGCACTTATCGCATTGTGGGCTGCGGGCAAGGCAGATGTAGCGCCCGTGTAAAATCAGCCAATGGTGAGCCACTGGAATGACTGAATCAGGAATATACTTGATTAATTCTTTTTCTACCGCCAGGGGAGTCGTAGCGGTTTTGGGTACTAACCCCAAGCGGTGAGATACTCGGAACACGTGGGTATCGACGGCCATGGTGGGCTGGTTATAAATCACCGATGCAATCACGTTGGCGGTTTTGCGTCCAACGCCAGGCATCTGTTGGAGCTCATCGACGGTACTAGGAACTTCTCCCCCAAATTTATCAAGCAACATACGCGCCATCCCAACCAAATGTTTGGCTTTGTTGTTGGGGTACGAAATGCTCCGAATGTACTGAAAAACCTCTTCGGCGGTGCTATCGGCCAATGATTGTGGATCGGGGAAGCGCTCAAACAGCGCAGGAGTCACCATATTGACCCGTTTGTCGGTACACTGCGCCGACATAATGACCGCTACCAACAGTTCGTAGGGATTGGTGTAGTGCAGCTCGGTTTCGGCTGTGGGGTATTTTTGCGAAAAATGCTCAATCAGTTGGCGGTAGCGTTCTTTTTTTAACATATCAGAAGTGCTTATGCACAGTTAGTCGTTTTTATTTGGGGGCTATGGGCTAAAAATAGTCCCAAAGATACTTTTTTCCCTCAATATGGGGGATGCCGTTCATGCCCAAGATTTGGCTATCTTTGTCAAGTTTTAGCCTTCATTTATTCATCAATTTTACATGAGAAAAACCACTATTTCCTTTAAAAGTTGGGGCGTTTCTTTGACATTTTTAATCGCCACCCTCGCTGGGCCTGTTTCGGCTCAAAAGAAAACCCTTACGCTTAACGACATTTACGGCCCTCAGGGTTCGGTTTTTACTCCTCGAACGGTGACGGGAGTGAACTGGATGCAAGCAGGTGGGTTTTATACAGCCCAACAAGCGGGTAAGGTTGTCAAGTTCAGCATTGCGACGGGAGAAGCCGTTGAGACCCTGTTTGACCAATCGGCGGTGAAAGTAGAAGGAACCAACCAACCAATTCAGTTTGATAGCTACGAATTGAGTTCCAACGAACAAAAATTGGTATTGACTACGGGCATTGAGCGTATTTATCGTCGTTCGTACAAAGCCGATTTTTACGTGTATGACCTGCAAACCAAAAAGCTGGTACAATTGTCAAAAAACGGCAAACAAATGCTCGCTACGCTGTCGCCAGATGGCTCGAAAGTGGCTTTTGTCCGCGACAATAACGTGTACATCACCGACCTCGCCACCATGACTGAGCGCGCTATTACTACTGATGGTCGTCGCAATGAAATCATTAACGGGGCCTGCGACTGGGTGTACGAAGAAGAGTTTAGCTTTGCCAAAGCCTTCGAATGGTCACCTGATGGTACCAAGCTCGCTTACTATCGTTTCGACGAAAGCCGTGTCCCTGAGTACAATATGCAAATTTGGGGTGATTTATACCCTAAAGATTATCGCTACAAATACCCCAAAGCAGGTGAAGCCAATTCCGTAGTTCAGATTTGGGTGCATCATTTGGCCAATAACCAAAAAACAAAAATTGAAGTGGGAGCCGAAACAGACCAGTATATTGCCCGCATCAAATGGACTCAAAATGATAACGTGTTATCGCTCAAACGAATGAATCGTCTGCAAAATCGTTTGGACATTTTACACGCCGATGCCATCACGGGGCAGTCACAAACCGTGTGGAGTGAAGAAAGTAAAACGTACGTAGACTTGGAGTTTACCGACGACCTGACGTATTTGGCCGATGGCAAGTCGTTTATTCAAACCTCCGAACGCAGTGGTTACAAGCACTTGTATTTGTATGACATCAACGGTACGTTGGTGAAACAACTTACTTCGGGCAACTGGGAAGTGACGGACATTGTGGGGATTGATGAGAAAAAACAGGTGATTTATTTCACCTCCTCGATGGTATCGCCCATGGAACGCCACTTATACAGTTTAAGTTTTGCGACACCCGTGGCCAAAAAATCGAAAAAAGCCGCACCTGCCCCCGCGCCTGAGCCCGTAAAACTCACCGAAAAAGCGGGCAATAATACGATAAATATGAGCCCCGATTGTAGTTACTACCTCGTGTACAACCAGTCGGCTCAAGAGCCTTTGACGGTAAGCTTACACCAAAGCACCGCTACCCAAGCCGTTCGGGTACTCGAAAATAACCAAAAACTCCGCGAGCGCTTGGCAGAATACAACCTTCCGACACAAAGCTTTTTTAAATTTACAACTACGCAAGGAACCGAACTAAATGGCTGGATGATTAAGCCGTTGGACTTTGACGCGTCCAAAAAATACCCTGTGTTGATGTATGTGTACAGCGGCCCTGGCTCTCAGACGGTTACGGATACATGGACCAACGCGCTCATTGGCTGGTTTAAAGTGTTGGCGACAAAAGGCTACCTGATTGTGTCGGTAGACGGACGCGGTACAGGAGCGCGTGGCAATGCGTTTCGTACCTCTACGTATGCACAGCTTGGAAAGTTGGAAACGGAAGACCAAATCGAAGGAGCGAAGTACTTGGCAACCCTCCCGTATGTGGACGCAAGCCGTATTGGGATTCACGGCCATAGCTATGGTGGCTACATGACATCGCTTTGTATGACCATTGGCGCCGACTATTTCAAGGCAGGGATTGCGGGAGCTCCCGTAACGACTTGGCGTTATTACGATACGATTTACACCGAACGCTACCTCAAACGCCCCCAAGACAATGCTTCTGGCTACGACGACAACTCACCAATTCAGCACGTTGGAAAACTCAAAGGAAAGTTTTTACTGATCCATGGCACGGGCGATGATAACGTTCATTTCCAAAACTCGGTTGATTTTGTAAACGCTCTTATCAAAGCAGGAAAGCAGTTTGATTCGTTTTACTATCCTAACCGCAACCACGGTATCAGTGGCGGAAATACCCTCATTCATCGCTACCAGATGATGACCGACTGGGTATTGAAAAATTTGTAATAAAGCATAGGCCGATAGTATAAGAGAAACTTGTGCTATCGGCATTTTTATATCAACCGAACCTTGTTGCACATTTCAAATTCAGCCAATCTTCTCTTTCTTTAGTTGCTATACCAGTAAAATATGCTATAAATTTTCAAATAGTATATATCCTTGTAACGGCCTTCTCGTGAAACATTCGAGAAAATTTAATTTTGTGTAGATTTCACGGATTAAAAAGTAGGTTTCGCGGTTTTTTCTCAAAAAATCAGCATCAGGCGTAAGCTTACGACTTATCCAAATGTAGCGATAACTATCAACATTTGTTGATTTTTCGTCTCAATTACATCCTTTATGTTTGCAAATGAATGAGTCCCCAATAATGTTGAGTACCCGTGTAACAAAGCCAATATTTATTACAAATATAGATACGTATTACCTATGAAAATCATCACAAACAAACAGCTATTTTATTTAAGTGTAATCATTGGATTATACTTTTCTCTTCTTTTTATTAATACCTACGTATTTCAATTTGATTTTTTGGCATTGGGTATTCTTCAAGAAGTACTAACACTGCCTTTATTATTATTACAACTCATACTGTTAGTGTTTTCTTTTTTAAGGATTTATAGAAACAAGTTTTCATCTTTTGGCTATGGATTATGGTCTTTTTTAATATTGATAGCTTATAGCTTGTTGACAATAGGTTCTTTTTTTACCAACCATTTCTACAATGATTAACTACGAGAAGACTACTGCCAAATTAAAAGAAATGTACAAGACTTACACTCAAAACTCACTAAAAGAAAGCCAGTTCCTATTTTGGATGATATTTATTTTAGCATCGGTTAGTTCATTGTCTTTCTTTTATTTTTATACTTTTAATTTGAGAGACAGTAACTACTTACATTCGTTTACCAGACAATCTATACCATTTATTTGTTTAGCACTACCTTTCTTGTCTCTAAAAAGACTTCATTATTATGTTTTATTTATCATTGTCTACTTTATAGTACAGCTAGTTTTTCCTAGTTTTTGGTAACTCCAAGAATGATTTTCTAACTATCCTCTATTTTCTTGGGGTTATGCCTGTTCTTAGAAAGTAAATGATTGTCCAGTAAAAATCGAATCAAAAGTTCAAGAGAATAATGTCCTAAATCGTTCCCTCATAGTCCAAGCGTAGCGAATCAATTTTCTCTAGTTTGCCCAGTACTTGATTCAGCATGGTTTTTCGGATTTCGAGCTGGAGGCTACATTCATTGTCGAATTGCTGCTTTTGAGGCACTAGGTCAAAGGCTTTGATGACCTTCATTACGTCGTTCATCTGCTCGTACGGATACACCAATGTATAGACATCTCGTACGTGGAGTGTGACTACCTGAGCCACTTTGAGGGCTTCGTCGGTGGCGACTTTGTAGGCATTGATAAGGCCAGGGACGCCTAGTAGGGTTCCCCCAAAATACCGTACCACTACGACCAATACGTTGGTGAGATCGTGGGCATAAATGGTATTCAAAATCGGTTTTCCCGCCGAGCCAGAAGGTTCGCCATCGTCGTTGGCTCGGAATTGAGTTCGGTCTAGCCCCAATCGGTAAGCGTAACAGTGATGCACGGCTTTGGGATGGAGTTCATATAATTCGTTTAAGTGACCTTTAGCATCGTCTTCGGTCTTGATAGGGTAAGCGTAGGCTAGAAATTTACTGCCTCGGTCGCGAAAAAAACCTTCCGAAGGGGCATCAATGGTTTTATAACTATCTTCAAATAACATACTTATTTTATCTCCTTTTAGAAAAAAACTAATACATTCGTTCCTACAAAATTACAAACCTTAAAGGTTTCTAAAAAACCTTTAAGGTTTTGGCAAGCTAAACCTCGTTTATGACCGTTTATCACAATAATTTATGAACAGTTCCGTAAATAACTTGTTTTACCTCCAAATCAATCTCTCAAATAGACTTCAAACCTCTATGAAACAAGCCAGACTACTCTTTCTTACTGTAGCTTTCGGCTGGGCAACCACAGCCAGTGCCCAAACCGACTTGAAAAAATCCATTCCGATGGACCCCAAAGTTCGCTACGGCAAACTTCCCAACGGTATGACTTATTACATCCGTAAAAACGAAGAACCCAAGAAACGTGCCGAATTGTACCTTATCAATAAAGTAGGGGCGATTCAGGAAGAAGACAAAGAAAACGGTCTTGCGCACTTTACTGAGCACATGGCGTTTAACGGAACCAAAAACTTCCCTAAAAACGAGCTAGTAAGCTATCTTCAGCGTGCAGGGATTAAGTTTGGGGATGACCTCAACGCATTTACGGGACAAGACCAAACGGTGTATCAGTTGCCTGTACCCACCGACTCCGCCGAAATTTTTAACAAGGCATTTGTTGTACTGGAAGACTGGGCGCACAATATTACTTTTGACGGTGCCGAAATCGACAAAGAACGCGGCGTTATTTTGGAAGAACTTCGGGGGGGGAAGGGAGCACAGCAGCGGATGCGCGATAAGTGGCTTCCTATCTTAGTAGGCGATTCGAAATACGGTAAGCGTAACGTCATTGGTACGGAAGATATTTTGAAAAATTTTAGCCATGAAACAATCCGTAACTTCTACAAAACATGGTACCGTCCCGACCTACAGGCGATTGCAGCCGTGGGAGATTTTGACATCGATCAAGTAGAAAAAATGATTAAGGAGCGCTTTGGAGCTATTCCGAAGGCGGTAAAACCACGTCCGCTTGGTAAGTTTCCAGTGGCTGATTTTAAAGGAACGCGCGTAGCCATTGTCACAGACCCTGAGCAGCCTTATATGCTTGCCCAAATCATTACAAAATTACCTAAAGCGGAAGAAAAGACCTTGGGCGAAGCACGCGAGAGTATCAAGCGCAACTTGTTTAATCAAATGCTTCAAGCGCGTTTGCAAGAGCAAACACAACAGGCTAACCCTCCTTTCTTATTTGGGGGCGCTGGTTATGGCGGTTTTATTGGTGACTATGACTCGTTTATCAATATCGCCGTGGCAAAAGATGGCAATCTAGAACGTGCCGTAAAAGCGGTGTTGGATGAAGGAGCTCGTGTGAAAAAGTTTGGATTTACGGCTACTGAGTTGGACCGTACTAAAAAACAACTACTCACCGCTACCGAAAAACGTTTCAAAGAAAAAGACAAAACAAAATCGGCTTCGTATGTCAACGAATACATGGGTAATTTTCTTGAAGATTCACCCATTCCAGGCATTGAGTTTCAATTTGAGTTTGTGCAAGGACAACTTAACGGTATCACTATAGAAGAAATCAATGCTCTTGCCAATAAGTACTTGATTCCTGATAACCGTACAGTATTGGTACTTGCTTCTGAAAAAGACAAAGCTAAGTTGCCTACGGAAGCTACGATTTTGGAATGGATTAATAGTGCAGGGAAAGACGTAACGGCTTACGTAGATAAAGTAGTGAACAAGCCACTCATCGAAAACCTTCCAGCTGCGGGCCGCACGGTTTCTACCAAACAAAATGCGGCAATCGGAGTGACTGAGTTGACGTTGAGTAACGGAGTGAAAGTAATTTTGAAGCCTACTGATTTCAAAAATGACGAAATCTTAATTGGAGCCCGTAGCCAAGGGGGCACTTCACTCTACGATGAGAAAGACTTTATGAGTGCAGGTATGGCAGACGCCGTGGTAGAAGAAAGTGGCATTGGTGAATTTAATACCCCTGCCTTGAAAAAATACCTTACAGGCAAAGTAGCTAACGTAAGCCCATTTGTGGGAGAAAACGAAGAAGGTTTTAGCGGAAACTGTAGCCCTAAAGACCTCGAAACAGCTTTGCAGCTGGTGTATGGCTATTTTACTAAACCTCGCAAAGACGATGACATCATCAAAGGGTTCTTGACGTCGCAGCGTTCGGCTATCCAAAACCGCAATGCTTCTCCAGCACCTGAGGTAGTTTTCCAAGACTCGTTGAGCCGTATTTTGGGGAACAATAACTTCCGCCGTCAGCCTATTTCGGTAGAGCGTTGGGATATGATTAATCCCGACCGTGCGTACCAAATTTACAAAGAGCGTTTTGCCGACGCGTCTGACTTTACGTTCTTCTTCACAGGAAGTTTCAAAGTAGATGAAGTGAAGCCTTTGTTAGAGAAATACTTAGGTGCACTTCCGTCGCAAAATAAAAAAGAAAGCTTCCGCGATTTGGGTATTCGTACGCCATCGGGTCGTTTAGATAAGAAGGTGTACAAAGGGATTGAGCAAAAGAGCCAAGCTTCGTTGATTTTTAGCGGTGATTACGTGTACAACGACGATAATAACTGGCAACTTGACGCCCTCGAAGAAATCTTAAACATCAAATTGATTGAGGTGATTCGTGAAAAAGAAAGCGGAGTGTACGGCATCGGTGCGCGTGCTTCTTACGGCAAAACACCAGCCCCTCGCTACACGGTTCGTATCGGGTACGGCACAGGGCCTGAGCGCGTAGAAGAATTAGCCACAAAAACGTTGGCCGTTTTGGACGAAATCAAGAAAAACGGCGCTACGCAAGTAGATATTGATAAGTTCAAAGCCGAAACTCGCCGCGCGATGGAAGTTCAGATGAAAGAAAATGGATTCTGGCAAAATCAATTGATTAACGCGTACAGCATCGGTGAAGACCCAACAACTATTTTGGATTGGGAGAAACAATTGAACAAAGTAACGGTCGAGAGTACAAAAGCAACCGCTAATAAGTACCTCAATGATGCCAATTTTATCAAGGTAGTGTTGCTTCCAGAGAAGAAATAAAAGAGGTAGGCTTTCAACAAAAAAACCGCTCAAAACACTGTTTTGAGCGGTTTTTTTGTTGGGTATGATGGAGGAAATTATGCTTTTGTTTCCTCTTCGCTACCGCCAAAAAGACCTTTGATAAAACCAGTAGCTTTATCGATTGCTTCGCCAGCTTCTTCTTTTAAGTCTTCAAACTTCTCTTGTGCCTCCGCTGCAATTTCTTCGGCTTTAGCTTTGGCTTCGGCAAGGGCTTCTTCAGCTTCAGCTTTGATTTCCTCTGCTTTTGCCGATGCTTGGGCTTTCAAACCTTCCACATCTACACTTTGTATTTTCTCCGTGATTTCTTCTTTCAACTCTTGAAAAGTTTCTTGGGCCTCAGCAGCTAACTCTTGGGCTTTGGCTTTTGCTTGTTCGGCTGCATTTTTCAATTGATCTTCCATGATTTTCTGTATTATGTGGTTTAAAATAAGTGAATGTAAGTTGCTACAAATTTAAAAGAAAGCAAGTGGGTTGGTTCGCCATTCATCACATTAATTTGGGACGCTGGCAATTTTTGTGGTACGCCCAGTTTACCCCCGTCTAAATCCCTCTTTTGACAGGAAAAGGACTTCCTTATTCACCCTTTTATTAGCAAGAGAAGGACAGGAGATTAACCACAGTTGTTCTGACGCAGCAAGTCTGCGCTAGTAACAGTCCTAACTGTTTGAAATTGAGTTGGGAATTTATAAATTTGTACAAATTTTATTTAAAAGCTGTATTTAACTCTAAAAATAGCGTAATTAAGTGGATATTTTCGAGAAACTACGCAATAACTGGGGGCCTATTGGGGCGGCCGCAAAAGCCCTTAATAGCCACCACTATTTTTCATTCCCAAAGCTAGAAGGGGAAATCGGTCCACACATGAAATTTCGTGGAATGGACGTCCTCAATTGGAGTCTAAATAACTACCTAGGTTTAGCTAATCACCCTGAAGTTCGTAAGGCTGATGCTGACGGTGCTGAAAAGTGGGGGTTGGCCTATCCGATGGGTGCTCGTATGATGTCGGGCAACTCAGATTTACACGAAATTTTCGAGAAAGAATTGGCCGAGTTTGTGGGTAAAAAAGAAGCATTTTTGCTCAACTACGGCTACCAAGGCGTCATGTCAGTGATTGAGTGTGTGTGCGACCACCGCGATGTTATTGTGTACGACGCCGAGGCGCACGCTTGTCTAATTGACGGTATTCGTCTACACAAAGCGAAAATGGGACAATACTACAAGTTTAACCACAATGACATGGAAAGCTTGGAGAAAAACCTCATTCGCGCTACTAAATTGGCCAACGAAAAAGGCGGTGGCGTTTTAGTCATTACTGAAGGGGTATTTGGAATGTCGGGCAAAGTAGGAAGCCTTGATAAAGTGGTTGAGTTGAAGAAAAAATATAACTTCCGCCTTTTGGTAGACGATGCGCACGGTTTCGGTACGATGGGGGTCAACGGTGGTGGTGTAGCTGAGCTTTTTGGAGTAGCCAAAGATGTAGATTTGTATTTCTCGACCTTTGCCAAATCAATGGCAGCCATTGGAGGTTTTATTGCTGCTGATGATCCAGACATCATTATGTATCTCAAATACAATATGCGTTCGCAGACCTATGCTAAGGCCCTTCCAATGCCTTACGTAGAAGCGGGTCGTAAACGTTTGGAATTAATCAAAGCGCATCCTGAACTTCGCGAAAAATTGTGGACCATTGTAAATGCCCTCCAAAACGGACTTCGCGAACTTGGATTTGACATTGGAGAAACTACTTCTCCCGTAACTCCTGTGTTTATGCAGGGGCTTGAAGGAGGACTGCCAGAAGTAACCAGCATGGTACGCGACTTGCGGGAGAATATGGGTATTTTCTGTTCAATAGTGGTGTACCCAGTGATTCCTAAAGGACAAATTATTCTGCGTTTGATTCCGACAGCAGCTCATACGCTTGAAGACGTAGAACGTACTTTAAAAGCTTTTGACACAATGCGCTCAAAACTCGATGCTGGCGTATACCGCGCAGGTCTCGAAGTCGTAGCCTAAACGATTTGGTTTTGTATCTTAAAGCGAGTGCTTCTTTGGAGGTTACTCGCTTTTTTTGTGCGATGATGGGGAGTTTTAAGGGGCTGATATTCTTTTAAGTGCTAAAGCACAAGTAAACCGTTGTTTGTTAATTGTTATCCGTTAAAAGTCAACGAATTACATTTAAAATAGATGCCCTAAAACTGTTGCTCTGCTACTTAATGTAAACGCTCCTTGTCCTATGAAATCGCTCCCATTTCTACTTTCATTCGTCATTGCTGGCTTTTTTGCCAATGCCAAGCCCCTGCGGTTAGGCATCGCTGGGTTTTCTCACGACCACGTTCATCAAATCTTGAGCCGCCCCGATAAGGGTGATGTAGAAATCGTAGGGGTTGCCGAACCCAATCGCGAGCTGGCGATGCGCTACTTGAAACGGTACAAATTGCCCGAAAAACTTTGGTTTGCATCGCTTGAAGCCATGATAGCCGCGACTCAACCCGAAGCCGTATGTGCTTTTAACAGTATTTATGAACACAAACAGGTAGTTGAAATTTGTGCTCCTAAAGGAATTCATGTCATGGTTGAAAAGCCATTGGCGGTCAATAAAGAACACGCCGATGAAATGGTAAAGCTGGCAAAAAAACATAACATACAGCTTTTGACCAACTTCGAAACTACTTGGTATGCCAGTCACCAAGAAGCCTATCGAATGATTCATTCACAAAATGCGCTGGGAGAAATCAGAAAAGTAGTAGTGCATGATGGCCACAAAGGGCCGCGCGAAATTGGCTGCTCGGAAGATTTTTTGTCGTGGCTTACCGACCCTGTCATGAACGGAGGAGGGGCTATTATCGACTTTGGATGCTACGGAGCCAACCTGATGACGTGGTTGATGAAAGGTGAGCGCCCGCTTTCGGTGACGGCGATTACCCAGCAGATCAAACCTGCGATTTACCCTAAAGTAGACGACGAAGCCACTATCATTCTTGCCTATCCACACGCTCAAGCGGTCATTCAAGCCTCGTGGAACTGGCCTTTTGACCGAAAAGACATTGAAATTTACGGCCAGAAAGGGTACGTCGTTTGTGATAAAACGCTTCAGATGCGCGTTCGTCAAGGGGATGGTGCGCAACGCGATACTCCCGAAAAATCGCAAGCATTAACCCCACTTTCAGCGCCCTACAACGACCCCTTTTCTTATTTTGCTGCCGTTATTAAGCACGAAATTACTCCTAACAAAGACTTATCATCTCTAGAAATCAATCAAGTAGTAGTTGAAATACTGGATGCCGCCGTGCGTTCTGCCAAAACAGGTAAAACGATTTATTTAAAGTAAATCTGACAATGGTTGCGAGTGTTAGGGAACAACCACCAGTTTTCCCATAGCGCGACGCTCAAGCATATCATACAACGCTTGGGGGGCTTCCTCAAGCGAATATGTTTTTTGAATATGAGGCTTCAACTCGCCCGTTTTGTACCATTGAAATAACTCGGTAATGTTCTGAAAATTAGCTTTCGGCTCTCGTTCAGCAAAGGCACCCCAAAACACTCCGACGATGGAACAACCTTTGAGGAGAGCTAAGTTGAACGGAAGGGCGGGAATTTGTCCAGCGGCGAAGCCTACGACCAAGTATCTGCCTTTCCAATTCATCGAGCGGAGCGCTGGTTCGGTGTATTTATCGCCTACGGGGTCGTACACTACATCTACTCCACCGCCGCCTGTTATCGCTTTTAAACTTTCCCGAATATCCTCTTTGCTATAATTAATCACGGCATCGGCTCCGTATGCTTTGCACAATTCGAGTTTTTCGTCGCTTGAAGCCGCTGCAATAACCTTTGCACCCATAATTTTTCCAAGGTTGACGGCCGCAAGCCCTACCCCACCCGCTGCTCCTAATACTAGCAGTGTTTCGCCTGCTTTGAGCTCGGCACGGTCTTTCAATGCGTGGTATGAAGTGCCGTATGTGTACATCAACGAAGAAGCTACTTGGTAGTCCATCTGAGGAGGCATCCTGAATACTCGGTTGGCTTTTATGGTCAATTCTTCTGCAAATCCTCCCCAGCCAGGCATCGCAAAGACATCGTCACCTACGTTAAGATGCGTTACCCCTTCTCCCACCTCTTTTATTACCCCTGCGACTTCACCGCCAGGTGAAAAAGGAAACGCAGGTTTGAATTGATACTTGCCTTGTATGATGAGGGTGTCGGGGAAATTTACCCCACACGCTTTAACAGAAATAACCACTTCGCCCGCTTTAGGAGCGAGTGAGATTAATTCTTCAACGATTAGAGTATTGGGAGCTCCGTATTGTTTGCAGAGAAGTGCTTTCATTGGGTAGAGAGTTATATCTTTCCCCTAAAAGTACAAAAAATTAGCGCCTTATTATTTTAATCTTTATCGGAATACACATCACCTTTTGAATGTCTAGTCGAGAGGGGGTACGTCCCAAACTTTTACATCCTGAATCAGTACGGCGAGACTCGGCGTAATAGATACCAGAACTAGAGGGAATATACTGTAACGTTTCTTTTGCTAAAGCCACTCCACCCGTCGGTTTATCGTACCAATCTACCGTTTCGTTTTCTTTTGGGAAAGCAATGAGAGGTAAAAGAGGTTGCCCTTCGCAGATACTTTGGCTAATTGTTAGGGGAGAGCTTGGTAAAATAGGGTCGCAAATGGGTAGAGAAATACGTTCTTGGCGAGCGGGTTCGTTACCGCTAATACTCCGAATAGTTACGACTACGGTATAGTCTAGACCAGGGTCGATATCGACGATGGTGTCATTTTGGATGGTGCCTTTATTGGAAGTAATAACACCATCTATCAGACTGAATACAATCCGATAGCGGCTTTCTCCGATACATACTTTAGGGCATATTACTTCATCTACTTTGAAAGTAACAGTGCCTTGGGCAAGGGTACGGATTACGGGTATAACCATCAAAAGGAAACCTATCAAGAGGCTTCTTCGACATATTAAAATCACTTATGAGTAGGGTATAATAAAATGCAAAATTAATGCCTTCTATTATACCTACCAAAAGTTTAGGATTAAAAATTAGCTGATTAACAGTATGTTATATTTAGTGCTGTTTTTTTTATACCAATAAAAATATCCGTATTTTACTTCAAAATAGACACTTCAATAGCGCTAGAAGCCCCTTTTTGATGATAAACGGTATGCGTAGATTTGATAAAATCGGAATCGTTCGCAACGTAGATGTTAGGTACAAATTTTTGAGGATTACGATCAAAAAGTGGAAACGCCGTACTTTGTACTTGAATCTGAATACGGTGTCCTTTCTTAAATGTGTGCAAAACATCCTGCAAGCGGAAGGTAATATCCGTCACTTTATTAGGAACTAACGCCTCTGGTTTTTCGAAAGAATTACGGAAACGAGCCCGCATGATTTCACTACGTACCATCTGATGATAATTGCTAAGAATGATGTTCTTATTGGGCATAAAACTATGGTTAGGTTCTTCACCAGGGTATACATCTACCAGTTTAACAAAAAAATCGGCATCGGTGCCCGTCGTACTAATTTTAAGTTTAGCCATAATTTCGCCGCCAAGGGTTACATCCTCGGTGAGCGGCTCTGTTTGAAAGGTCAGGACATCGGTACGTCGGGCAGCAAATCGTTGATCTTCCGACATGTAATTGAACGGCGTAAAGCCCATTGTTTCGGTATTATCTTCGATGTAAGGAACAGGTTTGAGCGGGTCACTTACGTAGTCGGTTTTAGACGTAGTTGTTGCAGGGGCATCAAACGAAAGTTTGCCATTAGCGTGAAAATACAATGTCTTTTTCTCGGCTGTGGCAGCAGGCCAACGCTCAAATTTTTCCCATTGTTTTTTCCCTGTGTTAAATAGATAGGCGTCAGGTAGTCCTGTCTTGCCATCTCCAGCCTCTTTCAAAAAGTGCTTGAAAAAAGTGGTTTCGATTTCGCGTTGATAAAAAGTAGCCACGCTATCTCCAAAGTACACATTGCTATGAAGCGTATGGCCTGTCTCTTGTGACCAGCGTCCATGCCCAAATGGCCCCATAACAAGGGTGTTGTACGTAGATGGGTTGTTTTTTTCTAATGTTTTGTAGACCGTCAATGGGCCGTACAAGTCTTCGGCATCAAACCAGCCACCTACGGTCATCACGGCATGTTTTACATTTTTCAAATGCGGAACAATACTCCGCTTTTTCCAAAACTCATCGTAATTGGGGTGTTCTTTATGTTCTTGCCAAAAGAAATTGTCTTTGTAATACTTGTCAAAGTTTTTCAACGCCCCCAAGTCTAGATTAAACTGGTAGCCATCTTTGGTCGTGGGTTGAATTACCTTAGGCATCCACCAATGCGCTGTTGTTGGTTTTTCGTGCTGAATCCCAAACACAGGAAATGTTAAAAAATAACCTTGTGTGAAGGCACCATTGTGGTGGAAATCATCGAAGAAAAAGTCTGAAACGGGTGCTTGGGGAGAGGATGCTTTGAGCGCGGGGTGCTGGCTCAAAGCACCCGCGACGGTATAAAACCCAGGGTAACTGATTCCCCATTGACCCACGCGACCGTTGTTGTTAGGAACGTTTTTGAGCAACCAATCAATCGTATCATACGTATCCGACGATTCATCTACTTCGGTTGGTTTTGTTTTATTGGGGATTTGTGGGGTCATGTTAGTCCACGTTCCCTCGCTCATATAGCGCCCCCGAACGTCCTGATAAACAAAGATGTACTTGTCTTTCATCAAAAACTTATTGGGCCCCAGCTGTCCAGGGTACTTGCCTTCTCCGTAGGGTGCTACGCTGTAGCAGGTGCGTTGCATCAAAAACGGGTACGTCGTTGAGGGGGACGCACCTTTGGGTACATACACAATTGTATGGAGTTTTATTCCGTCCCGCATCGGAATGTCATACTCGGTTTTAGTGTAATTTTCTTTTACCCAATCTACTTGAGCATATACGGCGTGTTGGAGAGCGACAACACAGAAAAGAATCCATTTTTTCATGATTTTGGTGTTTGTTTGATGAGTAAATAATCTCCGATTGTATTGGTCGAAAGCTTTTTAAAGCCCAACGATGCGTGATTTTTCAAAAACTCTTGAAAACCTGCATCTTTGGCAAAGTAGGCTTGCATATCTTGAGTCATTAGGATAAAGTTGATATTTTTTGACTTTACAAAATCTGTAAAATTACCCGAAGTATATTCTTCTACATGAATCCATTCAGAGTTTCGGGCAAAGAAAACCCGATACCAGTCGCGTTCAAGCACTCGTAAGCGTTCGGTGGGTTGAATCTTCTTGATAAAACGCACATTGTCCGCAATGGGCGTCGGAACAGGCTGAGAATACGAAGAATAACGTAGCCCGATAAAACCCAACAAAGCCCCCAAGGCTATCACTCCGTTGGGGAGGTTTTGGAGGACAGGAAGGGTACGAAAAGCGACGGGCCTTACGGCATGGGCAATCAGCCAAAAAATCAAAATTAAGTGAAACACTAAGTAGTGCGTTCGGGGGTAAATTAGTACCGTAGCGATGAGCGAAGGGAGTATTAATACCAATAGCGCTACTAATCCCCAGGTGTCAATTGGCATTTCTTTCATTTTTTTGAAAGTACGACGGTAGTCAATTCCTGCCGCAAATACCAGTACTACTAGCCCTACGATGATGGTTCGCCAACGCGAGTACCAGCCACGAAGAAGGGTTTGATAAAAAGTATCCACCAAATTGTTGAGATTAGCGGTTAGGGAATGGGTAATATTGGTAAATACGTGTTTGAAAGCCCAAGCTGGCTGTTTTTTGACCGCATCCCCAAACGTTTCCACGTCTTTCCCCAATACGTCGTGAAACAGCTTGAGCTGCGACTCGATGGTACTAGGCTCGGGTTGATGATTCCAGGCGCTGTAGTTGACGATAAAGTGTTGCTGAAACGCCACGGCACTGCGGCTATCATCGCCTCCAATCAAAGGATTCCCAAACAGTAAGTGTAACACCAATGATGCCACCGCAAAACTCCCCAAGCTAACCCACCAGCGCTTTTCGGTGTTTCTTTCTTTCCATATCCATCCCATTGCTAAGGCTGTTCCACAAAGAAAAGAAACGTAAAACTCAGGCCGAATGTATGAGCAAACCAACCCCGTAAAAGCCACTAACAAAAACCGCAAATAGTTGGGAGTCTTTTGGAAATGAATAAAGGCTAGAACGGCTAAGATGAGGCAAAAAGGCGCAATGGATATTTTGGGGTTGAGTGGTAGGTTTTGGTTAGAAAACAAAAACAAGACGGCTAACCAAGCGCTTGCTCCGACAGATACACGGAGTGAACGAAACCATAAAAACGTAACAAAACCTGCTAATACACTTAAAACTGCCCAATTGCAATAGTATAAGTCGAGGCTATCGGGTACCCATACGTGCCATAAGGCGTACCATGCCGCGTATAAGGGCCCCCACTGCACCCCCCCAATGAAGGGGATAGAAAAGGTGAGCCCTGAGCCTAAATAAGTGGTTTCGTCTCCAAACTCAACATCTTTCCACGCTGTAATGTCGTGTACTAACACCCATCCAGCAATTGCCATAATGAGTAATCCAAACCAATGTAAACGCATATAGAAAAAAATTGTCGAAGCCATTACGCCTCGACAATATTGTGTGTTTTAGTAAATAACTTAAATCGCTTTTGTTGTATCTGCTGGCGTAGTTGGGGGTGTTTGAGGTTGAGGCATCATTTGTTGTAGATGTTGTTGGGCAGGTATTAACTCAACCGAAATCACAAAATACTTAGTATCGCCATTCCAAGGAAGATTAAAAAACTTCTCTTCGTAATGGAGAGCTACTCGCTGTCCAGTTCTTTGAGACTCGTTTAAGGCGTTTACTACAGTTTCATTGTCTCCGTCTACCGAAAAATCCCAGGTAGTAGAATTAAACGTTCCTGTTCCGTCTGACATTCCTCCTACCATTAGCTGCCCTTCGTATGTCTTAAAAATGTATCCTTTACGACTCAATTTTACCAACGAGCCTACGCGAGTACCATCACTATAGTACCCAAACGTAACATAATATAAAATTCCTCCTAAAATCAGGAGAAAAATCACAAGAAAGAGCCACTTACGCATAATCTTGTAAAAGTTAGAGTGTTAGATTGATTGAAGGGCGAACTTCGTAAAAGTCGTTGGATTTTGCAAGGCACACCTGTTTATGACCAAAAATTACTACTTTTGACCCCATCTGTAAGACCGTAAAAAAAATAAATCAAAGTGGCTCTAATAAAATCAATCTCGGGTATTCGCGGTACGATTGGAGGTAAGACAGGGGATTCGCTTACGCCCATTGACGTAGTAAAGTTTTCGGCAGCTTTTGGGACGTGGCTCAAGCGTACTCATCCCAACAATTTGCGTATTGTTATTGGGCGGGATGCTCGTCTCTCGGGCGAAATGGTGTCAAAATTGGTGGCATCTACGCTACAAGGCATAGGGTTTGAGGTGATTGACCTAGGTCTTTCTACGACCCCTACCGTCGAAATTGCTGTTCCGCTGGAAAATGCAGCGGGTGGAATCATTCTCACTGCTAGCCATAATCCTATTCAGTGGAATGCCCTCAAACTGCTCAATAGTGCGGGAGAATTTATTTCGGGTCAAGATGGGGCTGATGTACTTGCCTTGGCCGATAGCGAAGATTTTGATTTTGCTGAAGTACGTAAGCTGGGTAGTTATCGTACTGATGACACCTATTTCCAAAAACATATTGAGTTGATTTTGGCGTTGCCATTGGTGGATAAAGAAGCCATCGCAGCCCATGATTTTAAAATTGCGGTTGATGCCGTTAATTCTACGGGTGGAATTGCCGTACCGATGTTATTAGAGGCATTGGGGGTGAAAAAAGGAAATATTAAGCTCATCAATTGTGAACCTACGGGGAATTTTGCCCACAATCCTGAACCACTTCCTGAAAACTTAATCGAAATCAGTAGTGAACTCAAACGCGGCAATTATGACCTAGGAATTGTGGTTGACCCCGATGTTGACCGCTTGGCGCTCATTTGTGAAGATGGTTCTCCTTTTGGAGAAGAGTACACACTTGTAGCTGTAGCTGATTATGTGCTAAAACATACGCTAGGCAATACTGTTTCGAACTTGTCTTCGACGGGGGCACTTCGGGATATTACGCTTAAAGCTGGGGCGCAGTATTTTGCGGCAGCTGTAGGCGAAGTAAACGTAGTAGAGATGATGAAGGCCAACAATGCTATCATAGGCGGTGAAGGCAACGGTGGAGTCATTTACCCTACTTTACACAGTGGCCGTGATGCGCTTGCGGGAATTGCCTTGTTTTTGACCCACTTGGCAAAATTCGGTAAGTCAATCTCTATCCTTAGAAGCACGTACCCCAACTACTTTATCTCAAAAAATAAAATCGAACTCACGCCTGAAATCGATGTAGATAAAGTATTGGAAAGAATCAGTCAGAAATACGCAAAAAACCCTGTCAATACCATTGATGGAGTGAAAATCGAATTTAATAAAGAATGGGTTCATCTACGGAAATCCAATACTGAGCCTATTATTCGTATATATTCAGAATCGGAAACAGAAGCGACTGCCAATCACCTCGCCCAAAAAATTATTGCCGATATTAAGGAAGTGATTTCCTCCAATTTATAAATCGACCATTTATGAGCCAAATCGCATTTATCGCCCCTACTGCCTGTGTGATGGGCCAAGTCAGTCTCGGTGAAGACGTATCAGTATGGTACGGTGCCGTGATTCGTGCCGATGTAGAAAAAATTAGCATTGGAGCCCGTAGCAATATTCAAGATACGGCTGTTCTTCACGCTGATTTTGGTTCTCCAACTACTATCGGAGAAGATGTGACGGTGGGGCATGGGGCGATTGTCCACGGAGCTACCGTGGGCAATGGCTCGTTGATAGGCATGAGAGCAACCATCCTCAACAATGCGAAAATTGGAAAATATTGTATTATTGGGGCCCATACCCTCATTACAGAGGGTATGGAAATTCCCGACTTTTCGATGGTGGTAGGAACTCCAGGGAAAATAATCAAACAACTTCCCGAAGCTTATGCTCAAAAACTGTTAGAAAGTGCAGCCCACTACGTAGATATGGGTAAGAAGCACGCCGAGGGAGCTTTTCCATGCCTTTAACTAAAAGAGGGTCTGTTCTATTTCAAGTATTTTTATTCCATATTTTTTTGATGCTTTAGCGTCAAAACCGCTAAAAAAAAGATTTTACAAAGTATAAAACTTTCTTTGATTACCTAATCTTCTCTTTATCAAACATTTGTTTCGCTTGGCATTGTTTTTGCTAACACTTTTTTGGCGAGGATAGTATCCCCAAAAAAGTTAACCCAGACGAAATAAGTATGAAAAACAGTCTATTTTTTGTCTCGCTCAGAAGAAAATTACCAACGGCGGTCGTTGCGTTGGTAGCTCTGACGATATATAGTTGCCGTGATGCAAGCCAAGATCCTGTTGAGCCAACCGTCGCTTCGAAAGGAGCTGAAACTTATAGTGCCGACGTAGCTACAAAATGGGCCGAACTAGATTTGACGCTTATTCAAAATAGTACAGGTTTTACTCCGCCTGTGGCAGCTCGCGCATTGGGCTATGCAGGTGTAGCCCTGTACGAGGCAGTGGTACCCGGTATAAAGGACCATCAATCATTGGTAAAACAGCTCAATGGTTTGGCTGAATTACCCCAACCAGAGGCGAATCAAGAGTATAACTGGGCGGCTAGTGCCAATGCAGCGCAGATTTACATGGCAAAAAATCTTTGGCCAACTGCCAATGACGCTACCAAGAAGAAAATCGATTCGCTTGGCACAGTTATTCGTACCGAACTTATTGCTGGAAGTAGCCAGACCATTGTAGAGCGTTCGGAAGCATTCGGATATGCGATTGGGAAAGCGATTTTTGATTGGTCTAAAACGGACGGAGGTCACGAAGGGTTTAACCGTAATTTCCCCGCTACGTTCAAAGTGCCTGTTTTTCCTGGCTCATGGCAACCAACTGAAAACGGTCGTACCATACCGATGCAGCCGTATTGGGGGCAAAATAGAACGTTCTTGGCAGCCAATGGCCAACTAATTCCTCCTGCCCCGCTAGCCATTTCGACTCAAGTTAATTCCCCCTATTTCCAACAATACTACGATGTTTATAAGAAAAACATCAGTCTTACACAGACTGAAAAGGAAATATCCGTTTGGTGGGCCGATGACCCAAGTGAAACATTTACGCCTCCAGGTCATTCGTATAACATTGCTAAAATTGCAATTAAAGCGAGTAATGTTAAATTAGACAAAGCAGTAGAAGCCTTTGCCCGTACCGGAATTGCCGTTGCCGATGCTTTTATTATCTGTTGGAAATGTAAGTATACCTTCAACAACGAACGCCCGTATACCTTTGTTCGTCGGGCTATTGATCCCAATTGGGTGCCTTTCTGGCCAGCGCCCCCTTTTCCAGGGTATGCGTCGGGCCATGCCACTCAGTCAGCGGCTTCAGCTACAGCACTTGAAGGCATTTTTGGAACTTCGTTTGCATTTGTAGATGACTCACACGTAAAACGGGGCAAAGACGCCAAACGCAATGTGGAATTTAAAGCCCGTAATTTTCAATCATTCCAAGAAGCGGCCACGGAATCTGCCTATTCTCGTTTCTTAGGGGGGATTCATACGTTCCAAGATAACGACACAGGCTTAAAAGAAGGAAAGAAAGTAGGCGTTAATATCAATGCCTTAGCTTGGAAGAAATAACCAAAAATACATAAAATTATTTTTAATGTTCGCTCACCAAAAAGGCAAATGCCCATTTGGTGAGCGAAAGTTTTTTTAAGGTAAGGGTTTTTTCTATTTTTGTCACCATTGGAACTCTCTCTTTCCTAGTTAAAGTAAATTTTTGGGAATCAACTCTTTACAAAATTAGCAATGAAAGAAACTTGTTTGCAATCAACTTTTTACAACTTTAAAACAATTTTACAGTGAAAAACGGACTACTTATTTGGAATGCAGTCTTGACTTTGGCCGTGGTTTTTTTGGGGTATCAGCACTTCCAACATCACTCTTCGGGAGGAGACAGCAGCAGCACTCCTGATGCTGCAAAAGGCAAAAAAATCGTTTATGTACAGGCAGATACACTCCTCAAGAACTACGATTACTACAAAGATTTTCAGAAAGAATTTGAAAGCAAAGGTTTCCAATTAGAAAACGACTTGGCAAACAAAGGGCGTTCTTTCCAGAATAAAGTAGCTTTCTTCCAGCAACGTGCTCAACAGGGAGCACTTTCGCAAGACCAAGCGCAAGCTGCTCAAGCTCAACTTGGAAAAGAGGAGCAGGACATTGCTAAATACCGCGACGAGCAACTTCGCAAGTTAGAAGAAGAGCGTTTGAAGAAAACGGAAGAGTTTTACACAAACATTTTCGATTACATCAAGAAATACAACAAAGAAAATGGCTATGAGTTTGTATTAGGTTACAGTAAAGGTGGTGGTATCTTATTTGCAGATGCTAGCCTTGACGTGACGAAGAAAATCATCGAAGGCCTTAATAAAGAGTACAAGGACAAAGACGCGGCGAAAGCTAAAAAATAATAGCGCCTTGTTTTTTAAAAGCGGTAGCATTTCGAAGAAAGTGCTACCGCTTTTTATTTGCCCAACAATTTTCAACTTAGGGTGACGTTGAGTACTAGAAAGCTTACCAGATTTTGCCATTTATCTAATCATTGCTCCACTTTATGATGCTTCACATCTACTTTTTTCTTAACCAACCCGTCTTAACACAGGATGAAAAAAGTAAGCGTACTCCTTACCTTAGTAGCATTAGCAAGTTGTCAGCGTGAAATCACGTCTACGGAACCAGCCGCCGATTGTTTAGTAACGGCTTCTGCAACCAGCGGCGATATCATCGAGGGAGAATACATCGTTACCCTCAAAGAATCGACCTCCACCGCGTCAAGTACCTCGGGACGCATTGCGGCTGTTTCCGAACAGATTCGCTCAAAATACGGCCTTTCTTCTAGCGCCATTCGCACTACTTTCAAAGGTTATCGTGAAGGTTTTTTTGCTCATTTAAGCCCTACTGAAGCTCAGTCACTCCAAAATGATTCGAATATCGAACTGATTGAACCCGACCGTAAAGTAGGAATTTGTTCGTGCGTGGATGTGGTGAGCACTTCCTCCGTCACGTGGAATGTCAAAAAAACGGGCTACGGAAACGGGGAGAATTTTCAAGATAAAACCGTTTGGATTATTGATACGGGGGTTGACTTGGATCATTCTGACCTTAATGTAGATACCCAACGAAGCCAATCCTTTATTTCTGGCATCACTACAGCAGAAGATAACAATGGGCACGGAACCCACGTTGCGGGTATCATTGGAGCTGTCAACAATACCTTAGGGGTGATGGGCGTTGCTTCTGGAGCCAAAATAGTAGCCCTGAAGGTGCTTGACCAACTTGGTGAAGGGCGTCTTTCTAGCGTTATTTCAGCGCTTACGTACGTTCGCCAAAATGGTAAAGCGGGTGATGTTGTCAACATGAGTTTGGGGCTTGAAGGCGTTTCTACTACCCTCGATCGCGAAGTGCAATCGACGGCCAGCCTTGGAATTTTGTTTGCCATTGCCGCAGGAAACGATGCAAAACTGGCCAGTGGCTTTTCGCCAGGGCGTCTCAATCATTCCAATATTTTTACGGTGTCAGCGGTAGATAGTACGGGGCGTTTTGCCAGTTTTTCCAATTATGGTAACGATGCGGTCGACGTAGCTGCCTACGGGGTTCGAATTCTTTCAACTTATTCCAATGGGCGTTACGCCATTCTCTCGGGGACTTCCATGGCAGCGCCCCACGTAGCAGGTTTACTTTTGATTAAAGGAGTGAGTATTCCTACCTCGGGTAGTGCTACCAACGATCCTGATGGTACGCCCGACCCGATTGCGCGGGCAAGTAAAACACAGGTCTCGGTAGCGGTGGTCGACTATTAGTCTTCCAACACGTTGGCGATAAAGGTAACTTTGAGTAACATCATCGTTAAGAAAAACGTAATCGCCCAGTTGAGGTAAATCCTATAGTAGTCTTTGACTTCTTGATAACGTCGATTTTTGACATTCACCCGTTCGAGTTGATCAATCTGACGAAACACTTGGGTGAGTGTAGTATTGTCGGTAGCTCGATAGAATTGGCCGTTGGTTGAGGCAGAAATGGATTTGAGCGTGCCTTCGTCGGCTACCGCCTGTACTACCTTGGTGCCCACAGAATCGCGCACGGTGCGAGTCACAAATGGGCGACCTACGGCGATGGTATACACCCGTATTCCAAATGCTTTTGCAAGGTTTGCAGCAGTGCTTGGGTCAAGGTTTCCAGCTGTGTTTTCTCCATCACTCAGTAAAATCACTACCTTCGATTTCGCGAGGCTTTCTCGTAGTCGGTTGGTACACACGGCCAAAGCGCTCCCTACCGCCGTGCCTGCCACATTTATCATTCGGTGGTCTACTTCGTCCAAAAAGCTATAAATCAGCTCATAGTCATTGGTAAGAGGGCATAGGGTTACTGCTTCTCCCGCAAAAACGACCAAGCCGACGCGGTCTTGTATACGGCCTTCAATGAATGATTTTGCTACTTTTTTGGCCGATGCAAGCCGATTGGGTAGTAAATCTTTCTCTAACATAGAGTCCGAAATGTCCAAGGCCAAGATAATGTCGATTACTTCTGCATCGCGCTCGGTTACGGTATTGATGAGCTGGGGGCGGGCCAAGGCAACTAATAAACAACTTAGGCCAAGGAACCCTGCACTTGGAAATAAATAACGAAGAAAAACAGACCAACTGCGGGGTGCATCTTTATCTACAAATGTGACACCAAGCCGCTGATATGCTCCTGCGTGGAATACATTTCGTAGCCAAAATGCCACAGGAATAGCCAATATCCCATACAAATAGTAGGGATGCGCCCACGAAAAAGCTCGGAGCTTTGCCAATGTAAACCACTCAAGAGAGAACCAATCCCACATAGATGCGCCTAAAGAAACGTCAATTAATCTTTCACCTCTTCGTAGTCGACGTATTCGCCGCCGTTGAAACGTGACGTATCCGAATTGGAGGGTTTGGTTTCTACCCTAATATCTCCTTCGCGACGCTGTGGATTACGTTGGGTGGTTTTACGTTGCTCTTTTACCAACTGGCGCCCGACCAATAGCCAAAACATAAATCGGCGAAAGCCAGGAACAAAAGCCACCAGCAATATAAAGATGAGTATGATGTTAAATAATATTTTCATTGCTCTATTTTTTTATTTATCCATAACAAAAACGCAGGAAGAAGGATTAAATTGGACAACATTCCCATTAACAAGGTAATCGAAACCAAAATTCCCAATGCTACTGTGCCTTTAAACGTAGAAGCTGTAAAAATAGCAAATCCTACGAAGAGTATAATAGCCGTGTAAAACATACTAATCCCCGTAAACTGAATCGTTTGTGATACGGCTTCGGCCACAGTACGGCCTTTGCTGCGAAATTCGTCTTTGTATTTTGTTAAAAAATAAATGGTTCCGTCGGACGAAAGCCCAAAAGCGATGCTAAAAATAAGGGTAGTGGAAGGTTTTAGGTGGATTCCTGCTACGCCCATGATGCCCGCAGTGATGACCAAAGGCACCAAACTTGGAATGACTGCGATAAGAATCATTCGCCAGTTTCCGAACAGTACCACCATCAGCACTGAAATGAGGGCAATGGCCAATAAGGTGCTTTCAACCAAATTTTGGAGTAAATAATCATTGCCTTTGGTAAATACCACGCTGTTCCCTGTGATTTTAGCGTCATAGTGGTCTGCTTGGTCGACCCACGTACCCGTGTCTGGATTGATGTTAAAAATACTGTCTATTTTAGGCTGTAAAAGTGCATACAGTTCATCAATGCGCTTGGTGCCAATATCAGCCACTTGAAAACTGACGCGCGTATAACGCCGTGTACTGTCGATGAAGCTTCCAAAGCGATTTTCGGTTCCTTTAACCGAACCTGTGTATTCTGCCAATTTGTTCAGTTCCAAAGCCCCAGGAAGGACAAAATACTTGGGGTCACCTCCGCGATAGGCTTGGTAAATAAATTTAATCGCTTCGACCAACGACAACGGCTTAGTAAACTCGGGGTGGCTCGCAAACTCTTTTTGCATTTGCCTGATTTTGGTTAGTGTTTGAGGTGCAAATACCCGCCCAGGTCTGCCTGTATCAATGTTTACTTCAAAAGGCATTACCCCGTGAAAATGTTTTTCAAAAAAACGCAAATCGGTGAGAATGGGGTCATTGTTGGGTAAATCATCGACAATAAACCCAATGGCAGTAATGCGACTGACGCCGTATCCTGCCAATACAATCAGAACACTCACCGTGAGGTAAATGAGACGACGGCGTTTGGTGACCAATTCATCTACTTGTTGTAGAAAACGGCGAATCCATTTTCCTTCCAAACGAGCGAGGTGTTTGGCCTCGGGAGCAGGTAAATAGCTGTACAAAATGGTGATAAGGACTAAGCAGATGAGGTACATCGTCATAACACTCAAAGACGCTACTAGCCCAAACTCAACCAATAATTTACTTCCTGTGAAATAAAAAACACCAAATCCAATGGACGTAGTGATGTTTGCCCAGAAAGTTGTTTCGCCAATTTTTTCGGCGGCTACGGTCAATGCTTTTTGTTTGCCTTTTGTGCGGCCAAACTCTTCGTGGTATTTGTTGGTGAGAAAGATGGAGTTGGGAACCCCAATCACCACCATCAAAGAGGGAATGAGACCCGTTAGTAACGAAATTTCGTAGCCCAATAATACCATATAGCCCACACTACAAACAACCCCCATGAGCACCACTCCCAAGGAAATGCTCATCACTAACCACGACCGAAAAAATAGCATCAAGATAAGACCCGTTACCACCACGGCCAAAAGCGTGAACATCACCACTTCGCGGCTTACTTTGGCCGAAAACTCCGTGCGAATGTACGGTAAGCCCGACAAATGGACTTTCAACTGATGTTTGTTTTCAAAGGTATTGGTAGCTCCCAAAATCGCATTAATCAACTGGCCGCGACTTTCGTCGTTGAGCTTGTGGGGGTCGAGGGTAACGGCCATCAAATGCGCCTTGCCGTCATCGCTTACAATAAAACCTTGGTAAAAAGGGAGTAGATTTATTTTGGCCGAAATAGAGTCAATTTCTCCCTGAGTGCTAGGTTTCGCGGTTACAATCGGAACAAAATCAAACTTTTTGAGACGATTATTACGGACAATTTCTATCAAGTTAGCATTAGAAACAACTTCTTTGACCCCATCAATTTTTTTAATTTGTTGGTTAAGCTCGTACCAATCTCTAAAGATGTCCAACTGAAACATTTTATCCGTTTCTACGCCCATCACGAGTACGTTCCCGTCTTCGCCGTACCTTGCCTTGAAAGCTTCGTATAACTGAAAGTTAGGGTCGGAGGCGGGCAAAATTTTGGCCAATTCGTAAGAAAGACGAACTTTGGAGGCTTGAAACCCCATAAATCCCGTCAGGCCAACTACCACTGCAAGTAGTCCGAGACGGTATTTTAAAATGAATAAAGCAACGACTCGCCAAAACACGCTCAAAAGAAGTTTATATAGATAGTGAAGAATAAAACCCAAATGTAAAGAATATCATCGTATGGCAGAAACACTTCATCTCCCGCAAACAACCGACCGAAAACTTATTTATGAAAGTCTTTTTCCACAAATTGAAGCCCTTGTGGAAGGAGAAACCGATTTGGTTGCCAATCTTGCCAACATTACGGCGGCACTCAAAGAAGCATTTCAGTTTTTTTGGGTTGGATTTTACTTAACAAAGCACAGACAGCTGGTGCTCGGCCCTTTTCAAGGCCCCATTGCCTGCACTCGCATTCAGTTTCAGCGTGGGGTGTGTGGTGCCTGTTATACCCGTCGTGAAACCATCATTGTGCCCGATGTAGAACAATTTCCTGGACATATCGCGTGCAGTTCGGCTTCCAAATCGGAAATTGTAGTACCTGTGTTCGATTCCGAAGGGAACGTTGCAATGGTACTGGACGTCGATAGTGACCAACTCAATGATTTTTCGGAAGTTGATGCCGAAGGTTTAGAAAAAATCACGGAGCTTATCAGCCGACTTTTGACCGTTGCTATTGCTTAAGTTCTTTGATGTCAAACTGAAACGAAAGCGCGTTCATACATTTAAAATGCCCTTGGGGACAACGTTTGTTCCCGATTTTAGAGCAAGGGCGGCAGGTAAGTTGGCGGTTTTCAAGAATAACAAAATTGGTTTGGTACGGGTACATTCCAAATTCAGGAACGGTATTACCCCAAATCGAATACACTTTTTTCTTGAAAGCTGCCGCTACGTGCATCAACCCAGTATCGTGGCTAAATACAAGCGCGGATTGCTGTATCAAGGACGCCGATTGGTTGAAATTACATTTTCCACAAGCATTATAGACGCGTTCTTTTCCTAAGGCTTGTTCGATGGCCTCCCCATTTTCGGCATCTTCCTTTCCTCCCAATAACACAACAGGGTAGTTGATTTTTTTACAAAGCTCAATCATGCGAGGCAACGGCAACTTTTTGGTTTCGTGCTGTCCGCCGATAGCGTAGGCTACGTAGCCATGTTGATGAGTAACGGGTAGCCAATTGGGCTCTATCATGTCTTTGTAAGGAATAAAATAGTCGAGCCCTCGGTTGTCATTGCTTATTCCTAACTTTCGCGCAGCGTCGAGGTATCTATCAACGATGTGAACGTTGGGCATGGCCTTGATTTTCCAGTTGACAAAAAGCCATTTTTCCCAGTTAAGCTTGTTGAAACTATACGATTCTACCCCCAAAGCCGTTTTTAATTGAAGCGTCCGTAGGTTGTTGTGTAGGTCGATGACCACGTCAAATTTTTCTTGCCGTAGTTTCCCAATTAGCCCCCAAAGCGACCCGTCAAGCAGGTGAATTTTATCAATATAGGGATTATCGGCGACTAAAAACTGATACGAAGACTTAGTGACGTAATGTAATTCAATATCAGGACGTTGAGTTTTGAGGCAGCGTACGACAGGAGTCGTCAGCACAATGTCGCCAATAGAGGAAAACCGAATCACCAAGACTTTTAAGGACATGAACGTATAGGGTTCGTAGAAACTTGACTTTTACTACAAAACTAGCTAATTTTACTAAAAAACAGCCTTCCGAATTATGTTAGATAAACTTTTCGACATCAAAAACGACCGCCGTTTAAGTGTCTATCTATACCGTACAGGTTTTGGCCTTTGGCTTATTTACATTTTATTAGGAGCAAGTTTTCTTCATCAATTTGTGGCGTATCGTGTACACTGTGCTGTCATGTGTGGATTTTTTATGGTTTTTGGCCTGTCGGCCTCTATGTACTACGACTATTACCACCACCACGAAGAATTTGAACAAAAGAAAAAATGGCTCATCATCAGTTACCTGATTTTATTTGGCTTGCTTTATTTCTTTGTTTTTAAAGGTGGAGGTACTCCTGTCTCCTTTTTCTAAAGGATTAGATATTAGTTGTTAGAATATGGTTGTAGCCTTTTATCATTTTTTGAACGATGTAATTCCCTCAAAAATACAAAATCCACAAGAACGAGTCCTGTGGATTTTGAAATAAAGGGCAAAAATATTTTAGCCAATCCAAGCCTCTACGTCTTCTTTTTTCGGCATAGGGGCGTCGATTTTCAATTTCTTGCGGAGACCACCCAAGTCGTTGAACACCTTGTTGGGGTTGGCGGCTTTGAGGGCGTCGATGGTCAAGAAACCCATTTTTTGGAGGGCAGGTACCCAAATCGCAGGTACGCCTTGCGCCACGTAATCGGCTTCGGTAGCCATTTCTACTTTCTTTTCGGGGCGCATTTGTGGGAAGAACAATACTTCCTGAATGCTCGTTTGGTCGGTCATCATCATCGTCAAACGGTCGATACCAATCCCAATTCCCGAAGTAGTCGGCATTCCGTATTCGAGCGAACGGATGAAGTCCTCGTCCATCGCCATCGCTTCTTCGTCGCCGCGCTCAGCCAAACGAAGCTGCTCCTCAAAACGCTCGCGCTGGTCGATAGGGTCATTGAGCTCAGAATACGCATTGGCTACTTCTTTTCCGTTGATAAACAACTCAAAACGCTCCACCAAACCAGGTTTGCTGCGGTGCTTCTTGGTCAATGGCGACATCTCGACGGGGTAGTCGATGATAAACGTTGGTTGAATCAAGTTACCTTCTACTTTGGCTCCAAAAATCTCGTCGATAAGCTTGGCTACACCCATGGTGGCGTCGGTTTCGATGCCCCACTCTTTGCACTGAGCGATGAGTTCTGCTTCGGTTTTGCCTTCTACGTTTACGCCCGTGTATTTTTCGATGGCTTCAAAGATGCTCAAACGCGTGTAAGGCCCCGCAAATTCGATTTCATTGCCCCACGATTGAACTTTGGTAGTACCGTTTACGGCGATGGCTACTTTTTCGAGAATTTCTTCGGTAATTCCCATCATCCAATTGTAATCTTTGTAAGCTACATAGAACTCCAACGACGTAAATTCAGGGTTGTGGGTACGGTCCATACCTTCGTTGCGGAACATTTTTCCGAACTCATACACCCCGTCAAAACCACCGACAATGAGACGCTTGAGGTAAAGCTCGTTGGCGATACGCATGTACAACGGCATATCGAGCGTATTGTGGTGCGTTTTAAACGGACGAGCTGTTGCTCCCCCGTGGATCGGTTGAAGGATAGGCGTTTCTACTTCTAACCAGCCCTTATCGTCGAAAATCCGACGCATGGTGCTAATGATGCGAGCGCGTTTGATAAAAATATCTTTGACGTGAGGGTTCACAATCAAATCCACGTAGCGTTGACGGAAACGTTGTTCAGGATCCGAAAACGCATCAAACACTTTGCCATCTACTTCTTTCACCACAGGAAGTGGGCGAAGCGATTTGTTCAGGATTTTAAATTCCTCAACGTGAATCGAGATTTCGCCCGTTTGAGTGGTGAAGACGTAGCCTTTTACGCCGATGATATCACCGATGTCGAGCAATTTCTTGAAAACAGTATTATAAAGCGTTTTGTCTTCGCCTGGGCAAAGGTCATCGCGACGGAAATACAGCTGAACGCGGCCTGTGCTGTCTTGTAACTCAACAAATGACGCGCTTCCCATGATACGGAAGCTCATCAAACGGCCTGCAATAGAGATGTTTTTATAACTCAGCTTATCGTTTTCGTAATTTTTATGAATATCGGCTGCCGTAGCGTTTACCTCAAATAATTCGGCAGGATAGGGGTCAATCCCCATTTTCATCAAATCTTCGCGCTTTTGGCGGCGGAGGAGTTCTTGTTCGCTCAACATTTACTTGTTTGTTTTAAGCCCTCTACCCCTCGTTGGGGGACTGTACAAATACAGGACTATTCGTTGTTTTTTTTAATATTGCTGCAAAATTAGATAAAAGCCTCCAAAACCCACTCACTCAATGAAAATCTGCAAAATCATCATCAAAGATTTTCGTAGAGTTTGATAGGTAACTACATTAAAATGAAAGGCAGCTATTTATTGCTCCAGAGGAGCTAAATCTTCGTAGGAAGAGGAAATCAAGCATAGAACCAAGCCCCGATGGAGCTTTTAGGAGATAGTTGTTCGCTTTTTTCTACTAAGATTTCGCCTCCCTGAGGCTTCTTTGTTTTAATGCGTTTAACTTGGTTTTGGAATAAATGGGGCTAAGTACCCGTGTTTTATACCTTCTCAAATTCAGATGCAATAACCTCCAAAACCTGCTTCCCTATCGCGACTTCTTGTAAATGGGTTAGAAAAAGAGTCGGTGTTTGATGACACCACCGCTGAAAATGTTCTTGGGAGGAAATGTGTTTAGGGAGGTAGTCGAGGAGCAGCGACAAGTCAAATTCTTCGGCGGCAATCCCTGCGCCTGTCCCTTGTGCATCGAGTGCGTTGCAGGCTTGTTCGTAGTGCGCAGGCACCATCAGGGCGGGCTTTCCCAAGTACATAGCCTCACAGACCGATTCAAATCCAGCGGTAGTTACCAAAGCCGTGCAACGGGACATCATATCCAAAAACTTAGCTCCATCCACTTTATGAAAAGTCAGTGTTTCGTCAAATTGGCGGTCGGGTTGGTCCCAAAAACAGTGTAAGCGAACATCAGGATGTTGTAAATGCCAGTCAATCACCGTCTTGCTCATGGAGGCGTAGGTAACATACACCAGAAAAAAGGGCTCTTGGGTAGGCGTCAGCGCTTTGACCGCCCCACGAAGAAGGGGCGGGACGGTCACGATGCGGTGGTGGGTAGGAATAGCAGTGGGATAAAACGAAAGAGCCAGCAGTTTTTGCGCTCGCATCGCCGTAAAGCGCGTATTGATTTTTAACAACCAATGGTCTAAGCTGCGTTTGACAGGAAATATAAAATCGTTGCGTAAGAACAAATAATGGTGCCCAACGCCCACAATCGGAACCGCAGGTCGATAGGTGAGTGCGTACAAACCCCCAAGTACATCATAAAAATTGACGATGACGTCGGGTTGGTAACGTTGGACGTGGGCATGAATGGCTTTGAGGCTTTTGACGTAGAGAGGAATCCGAAAAAGATGATGCGTAATTGTTTTGGAAAAACTAATCCCCCGTTTTCCCATAATTAAGTGTGGGCTGTCAAAAGGGTGAATGTCAGCGGGAAACGAATCGTAAAAGAAAGCAGGCAATTGCCGCCCTTTGCTGATTCCAACCAGCCCAGTCACCACTTCGTGACCGTTGGCCTGTAACAACTGAGCCAACGAAATGGCTTGGGTCAAGTGGCCTCGACCTTCGCCTTGAATAATAAACAGAAACTTACTCACGATGCAGCTCGCTCTTTTACGCCAAAAAATTCGGATACCGTTGGTTCGTCTGCTTTGCCCATTTGGGCTTCGTTGTAATAGACGAGGGTCCAGTTGCCATCGTGGTCTTCGACCAAAGCCGTGAGCGATTCTACCCAGTCGCCTGAGTTCATGTAAAGTATGCCGTCAATGTCGCGCATGGCGGGCTGGTGAATGTGCCCACAGATGATTCCGTCGCAGTTACGAGAGCGCGCTAGTTCGGTTAGTTTTTCCTCAAAATCAGAGACGTAGTTGACCGCCGCTTTGACTTTTTGTTTGATTAATTGCGAAAGTGAATAATACGGAAGTCCGCACCAGTCGCGGTAGTTATTGTATAACTTGTTAATCCACAGTAAGAATGTGTAACCCGCGTCGCCCAAATAGGCTAACCATTTCATGTGCGTCGTGATGCTGTCGAAGACATCGCCGTGGGTGACGTAAAACCGTTTTTGCCCAGATTTTAGAATATAATCTTTGCGAATCTGAAACTGCTTTCCGAGGCGAAGGGGCATGATTTGGTCCAAAAAATCATCATGATTCCCACGAATATAAATGACTTTGGTGTGGTAGTCATCCATCATTTTTAGCACCGTTTTGAAAAAAGCGGTATGCCGACGCTTCCACGTACCGTATTTTTTTAGCTGCCATCCGTCGATGATGTCACCGTTTAAGATAAGCCGTTTGCATTTGTATTGCTTCAAGAAATGCGTGACTTCTTTGGCCTTGGAGCCATTGGTGCCGAGGTGAACATCCGAAATCACGATGGTACGATAGTGCGTCTTCTGCTTCATGTTCGCAAGTTACGTTTCGTACATGAAGCTATTATTGCTTGATTTTTAAGGTTTTACTAAGTTTTCTGGCGGAGGCTAACAAATGGGTAATGTGGAATAAAACAACTGTTATACCAAGCACTTTCCTTCGCGTATCACGAGGTTTTGAGAAACCTCGCGTGGCAGATTTGAGAATCTGCCAGCACCAATCTGTATAAAAAAAATAATACCTCAGGTTTTGATGTATCAATTCCTGAGGTATATTTGTGGCATGAACAATTCACAACTATACAAAGGGAGCCTTTCGCTGATAATTCTGAAACTGTTGGAAGAAAATAAGCGCATGTATGGCTACGAGATTACGCAAAAGGTCAAAGAGCAGACCAACGGAGAGCTTGTGATTAATGAAGGGGCACTGTACCCAGCGCTGCACAAACTTGAAGCCGAAGGGTTATTGACGGTAACGATTGAGCAAGTGGGAAATCGTCCACGTAAGTACTATGCTTTAACGGAGAAAGGCGAGGCCGAAACCACCAACCGCTTAGAAGAACTCACTGATTTTGTCAAACACATGCAATTATTACTTAACCCTAAACTATCGCTTGGCTGATGAATTCCCAACTTTCAAAAGAACAAATCAATCACCTTTATAAATACGTCACTGACGAAGGTGTAGAATACTTTGATGTGCAGGTAGAATTGGTCGATCACATCGCTACTAAAATAGAAGAACAGAGTGAGTTCCAGCTTGGGAAGTCCGCAGATGAAGTGTTGGAACAAACGTTAAAAATGTTCAAAAAGGGTGAATTTGAACAAGTAGTAAAGGAGAAAGAAAAACAAGTGAGGCGTCAGTATAGTCGTTTTTGGTGGGAGAGTTTCAAGCACTTTTTTACTTGGCCAAAAATTTTCTTTACGGTTGTGTTGACTGGAGTTTTCTTTATAGTTTTAAGAAGCGTTTCTACTGAAATGATTCAAGAGATTCATGATTCTTTAGGGCTTTTTTCATTTGGTATTGCGTTGATTTATGCAGGTCGACTGGCTTATATAAGCACATTAATGCCACTCAAACTATCATTTACAAATCATAATTTGGGTACAGTCTTTTTTGTTATTAATGCTCATTTCGTAATAAAAGTCATTTTGACTTACACTCTGTTGGAGGGATACCGTCTTCCTTTCATAGCTGCAATTACCTCAAGTATATGGTTATTGTGGGTAATAGCAGCAGTTCAAGCAAATATAAAACTCCATATTTACGGCCGCCAACTTTATCCTCAGGCATTCAAATCAGTACCTAAACTTGTATGATGACTGAGATTATCCAAATTGGTACTGCTTGTCTTTTTGTTGATAATTCTGAAACTGTTGGAAGAAAATAAGTAAATGTATGACTCCAAGATTACACAAAAGGTCAATTATTACTTAATCCTAAACTATCGCTTGGCTAAAATGAAACGAGAACTGAGTTATGTCGATGTGAGTCGCATAAGTACCTATGTGGAAGCAATGGGGGTAGATTTCTATGATGTACAAGTAGAAATTGTAGACCACATTGCCTCTGAAATAGAGATGCAGTTGGAGGCTTTCCCTGAACAAAAATTTCAAGAAGTGTTTGATGAAACGCTGGCAAATTTTGGAGATTTTGATACAATTGTCTTTGAAAAACAATCGCAAGTGATGCGGCAATACAATCACTACTTCAGGCAGACAATAAAAGCGTTTTTTAAATGGCCTAGAATTGTTTTTACAGCTTCACTAATTCTTCTTTGTTACATAGTACTTACGATAGCGCCTTCTTCTATCATCGAAATAGTAAAAGATGTCCTTTTTTGGGGAAGCATGGGGCTTGTATTTGGCTATTGTGGGTTAACTTACTGGCGTAATCATCGTCAATACCACAAACTTTGTACTACCCATATTTTAGGATGGTTTCCGCTTTTTGTACAGTTTCCACAAGGACTTATTTGGTTGACAAAGTACGCCGAAAAATACCGAGAAGAATACCCATTGATGTTTGCCTTTGTGTATTCACTTTCTTTCATTGCAATCTGGGCATTTATAGAATCGTATGAAAAGATACGGAGTTATGGCAGAGAAAAATATTTAAAAGTGCTATGGCAATGAAAACACAACTGACAGATAACCAGATAAATGCCCTTTACGCCTTTGTTCAGAAAAAAGGTGTTACTCCTTTAGATGTTCAAATTGAACTCGTTGACCACTTGGCAACTGATATAGAAACGCAGCTAGACAATGAAGCCACAATCGGTTTCGAGGAAGCCTTAGAACGTAGCTCGTCCAAATTTGGTCGTTGGGGGTTTGATGCCATTTTGCAAAAAGCAGAACAAAATGTCCGTAAACGACAATCCCGATTAATGTGGGAGGCTTTCCTGAGCTTTTTTCGCTGGCCTAGAGTTATGTTTACAGCTACGTTTGCTGTGTTATTTTGGTACCTTTTAGTGAATGGGTTAGACCCAAAAATTGTTCGAAATGTTGTATTTGTAATGTGGTTAGGCATTTTCTTTGGTTATGGCTTTTTTGCGCTTCGGCGTCATTTAAAAATGAATAAAGAAGTCGTACTGGCTAAGCCGCCTGTATGGCTTGGGTTGTGTTGTCAAGTTCCCAATATTCTCAATATGTTACTGGGAGAATTTTGGGAAAATAGCTATTCTACCGAAGCATACGCGATTTGGGCGACGGTTTTTGTAGTACTCTGTACAACGTTTATGTGGGCGACGATAGAAATCTACGAACACCTCATGGCCGAAAGTAAGCGCCTTTATCCGCAAGCTTTTGCGTAACTCTAAACCCCCGTGCAGACGGTTACTGATAGAAAACCGTCATACGAAACGTTCTTCCTTCGCGCATCACGAGGTTTTGAGAAACCTCGCTTGGCAGATTTGAGAATCTGCCAGCACAGTCTATCTAGCACTGTTAATCACCATTTATTCCGTCAACCTCATTTCACGAAAAGCCCCGTGTGCCGTTTATAAATACTATTGGCCGTTAGTCCGATAGCAGGAGAAAATTTGCGCTTTTTAAGATAGTATTGTAATATCATTTTAATATCAAAATACTATGAAAGAAAAAGAACTTACTTCAGCCTCTGGTTACGCATTTATTGGAATGGGATTCGCCTTATGGATTTTTGGTGGAATGATGGCGAGCGCCCAAACGGGCCTGTTAGCAGGAATATTGTTTTTGCTAGGGTGCATTATGTTTGTGGGTTTGACGGTCATCAACCCCAACGAAGCGGCAGTCACTACGTTCTTTGGCGAGTACGAAGGGACGATGAAACAGAATGGGTTACGTTGGGTGAACCCCTTGTTTCGCCGTCGGAAAATAAGCCTGCGGGCGCGTAACCTCAACGGTCAAAAACTAAAAGTAAACGACAAGATGGGAAACCCGATTGAAATAGCCGCCGTGGTGGTGTGGAACGTACAAGATACCGCCCAAGCAGTTTTTGAAGTGGATGATTATCAGAAATTTGTAGAGATTCAATCGGAAGCAGCGGTGCGTAAACTCGCGGGTTCTTATTCGTACGACAACATTGAAGACGAAGAAGCCGACATCACCCTGCGCGACGGATCGGGTAAAATCAACGATATGCTCGAACACGAACTAAACGAGCGCTTGGTGCGGGCAGGTGTGAAAGTCATCGAAGCACGCATTAGTCACTTGGCGTATTCGCCCGAAATTGCGGGGGCGATGTTGCAACGTCAGCAAGCGTCGGCGGTGGTAGCGGCTCGTAAACAAATTGTGGACGGTGCGGTAGGAATGGTAGAAATGGCGTTGGCCAAACTCTCCGAAAAAGAAATCGTTCACCTCGATGAAGAACGCAAAGCAGCCATGGTGAGCAATTTGTTGGTCGTTCTTTGCGGCGAAAAATCGGTGAGCCCCGTGGTTAATGCGGGAACGTTGTACAACTAAGCTTTTGTAATATTTGCACTCACGGAATGTTTAGAGATTTGTCTGAACATTCCTTTTTTGCGTTATTTACCATTATCTTTTTATTCAATGGCAACCGAAAAAAAGGCGTTTGTACTCAGAATCAGCCCCGAAATGCTCAAAGAATTGGAACAATGGGCTCAGGAAGAGTTCAGAAGTACCAATGGCCAAATCGAATACGTGCTGAGTGATGCGCTCAAGAAGCGAAAAAGAGCGTCGAAACAACCTAAGAGCCCAGCCTCGCTGGAGTAAGTACCCATGCACTTATACCTTCATATTCCTTTTTGCAAACAAGCCTGCCACTACTGTGATTTTCATTTTAGTACCCAACTGAAGTCAAAAACGGAAATGGTGGCGGCTATTTGCCGAGAAATAGAATTACAACAAGACTATTTGCCAACGCGAACGCTCGAAACCATCTATTTTGGGGGAGGGACACCCTCTATTTTGGCTCCAAACGAATTAGAACAAATCATTGAAACGATTCACCGCTTTTTTAAGGTGGAATCAGGGGCTGAAATTACGCTTGAAGCGAATCCTGATGATATAACTTCTGAAAAACTTCGCGCCTTGAAACCGTTTGTGAATCGTTTAAGCATTGGTTTACAGTCGTTTTATGAACCCTATTTGCGTTTTATGAATCGGGCACACAACGCGCAGGAGTCGGAGCAATGTGTAAAATTGGCCCAAGATCACGGGTTTGATAACCTGACGATTGACCTGATTTATGGCATGAGCCAAGCGCATTTGGGGATGGTTCCAACGGTCAGTGACGAACAGCTCTGGCAACAAGACCTCGACAAAGCCATGGCGCTCGGAACGCCGCATATTTCAGCCTACAACCTGACGATTGAGCCCCAAACAGCTTTGGGAAATTGGCTCAAAAAAGGAAAAATAAAACCCGTTGACGAAGAGCTGTCGGCGCGGCATTTTGAACAGATGGTGCGCTCCTTGAGGCAAGCTGGGTACGAGCAGTACGAAATTTCCAACTTTGCTAAAAATGGCCAATACGCTCGCCACAACAGCAGCTACTGGAAGCGGCGGCCGTACCTGGGGGTTGGGCCGAGTGCGCATTCCTTCAATGGTGTTTCGCGCCAGTACAATGTGTCTAATAATGCCCTGTATCTTCTTGGTATTCAGGTAGAAAAGCCTGTTTTTGAATTGGAACAGTTGTCAGTTTTTGACCAAGTAAATGACTATATTTTGACGAGCCTTAGAACGATTTGGGGCTGTGATTTGGCGGTCATTTGGGACATAGGGAAAGTTGACTTGCTGGAAGAACAAAAAGCGTACGTAGAAAAATTTCTTGAAAAAAATTGGGTAGAAGTAAGGAACAATGTGCTGTATCTCACAGAGAAGGGGAAATTATTTGCCGACCGAATTGCCTCGGATTTGTTTTTAGTTTGAACAATTGGATTCATTTTTCGATTTTTGTTACACCAATAAGTCACACTATTTTGATAACCACTTTTTAGTCCTCTATGGCTGTTAACCGAATTCGTCCCAACACTTCTGCCTCTGCACCCTTGCCCAAAACAAAAAGTTGGAAGTCTATTCTAATGCGTTTTGTGCTAAAGAGCATATTGTATTTTCTGGTTGGTTCGGTGATTTGGGTGACAGTGCTCAAGTTTGTGCCCGTTTGGTTTACGCCATTCATGATAGTGCGAAAAATAGAAGCAATAGCCGACGGGCGAAACAGTAAAATTCACTCAGATTGGACTTCAATAGATGAAATGTCGAAAGAAGCACCTTTGTCGGTGGTAGCGTCGGAGGATCAGCTTTTTCCAGAGCACTGGGGGTTTGATTTTAAGGCGATGGGAAACGCGTTTCAGTATAATTTAAAAGGAAAAAAAATCAGAGGAGCAAGCACCATTTCGCAGCAAGTAGCCAAAAATGTCTTTTTATGGCAAGGCCGTAGTTACCTTCGAAAAGCACTGGAAGTTTATTTTACGCTTTTAATAGAAGTAATTTGGGGAAAAAAACGTATTTTAGAGGTGTATCTTAATGTAGCAGAGACAGGCAATATGACATTTGGGTATGAAGCCGCCGCTCAACGTTTTTTTGGTAAATCGTCGGCAAACTTAACCCGAATGGAAGCAGCGCGTATTGCTGCTGTTCTGCCTAGCCCTTTACGTTTTTCAATCAAAAATCCATCGAATTATACGTTGAGACGTACACAGCAAATAGCTCGCCAAATGCGCATGTTAGGACGAGATTATACCTCGAAACTATAGGAATATCCTTGGTTTTCAGGGGTGTTTTGTTGGAAAAGCACTCATTACGTGATGATTACCACACCAGGATTGGCTGAAAAAAGTATATTCTACTAGATATATCAACTTTTGGCATAATAATTGCCTAAAATAAACATATTACCAAATACCCTACAATAGTCTTAATTATTTGATTATCAGTGACAATACGTCTTGATGAGGTCAAACTATAATTAGTAAGTTAACAAATACAAACGATGTTGTAGGGGCATGATTCAGAATGTTTTACGCATTATTGGATATGCGGTTTTTTGGTCCGCTTGGCTGCTTTTTTATAAAGCACACGGTCAGGCTGTGCCTTGTGGAAGCCCCCATGAACCAGCGTCAGCTATTCAAGAACGTGAACTAAGGGTCATCCAACTCAAGCAAAAATTTGCAGAACAGTACGCTACCGCAGCGATTCAAACGGTTCAGTACATCCCAATAAAAGCCCATATTCTTCGCCGAAGTGATGGTACGGGTGGGTTAAGTATTGCCGATCTCAATACGGCACTCGCTCAAATAAATTTGTATTATATTAATGTTGGAAGTGGACTTCAATTCTACTTCTGTGGCTCTCCTAACTACATCAACAATACGGCTTATTATGACTATGACAACACGGAAGAATTTAGCCTTTGTAGCGCTAATGATGTCAATAATGCTATTAATGTTTACTTCCCCAATACCATTCAATTTGGAAGCCTAGCTGTTTCGGGGTACGCGTATTTTCCAAGTACGCTTGCAAGTACCAATCGCCTATTTGTTCAGGCCAGTAATGCTACAGATACACGAACGTTTACCCACGAATTAGGGCATTATTTTAATTTGCTTCATACTTTTCAGAGTAGTACCGATGTCAATCTGGCTAATCGAGAGCTTGTTACACGAGATACAAATCAAGGGGCTAATTGTAGTACAAAAGGAGATTTGGTTTGCGATACACCTGCGGATCCGTATGGGCGTGACTCTGTGAGTTTGTTGGGGTGCACGTATACTGGTACAGCCCGCGACCCTCAAAACCAATTGTATAGCCCCTCGTTATCGAATATTATGTCGTATTATCCTATTGCCTGTGGCAATACTTTTACCGTAGGACAGATGAACCGGATTAGCGGAGGTGTACTGTTGAGAACAGATGGGGCCAATCAATATGCATTAACCTGTGGATCTACAGTAACTGGAGCAAATGTGCCAAGTAATTTGGCTGGAACGGTTGGGCAATTGGGTATTACATTAACATTTACTGATAACTCAGCAAATGAATCAGGATTTATTATTGAGAGATCGACTACCTCATCTTCAGCAGGGTTTGTGCCGATTGGAGGGCTTGCTCCAAACGTAACAACGTACTTAGATCCTAGTACGACGGCGTTTACTACCTACTACTACCGAGTAAAAGCCTCAAACTCATCTACCGACTATAGCGTAGTCTTTACAATCACAACAGGGCTTAATTACTGTACCCCAACGTATTCGACGTCTTGTACTTCACTTGCCGTTTTGATTGATGATTTCATCCTGAAGCAAGGGGCAACGACAGTTATCAACAATGTGAATTCCAACTGCTCGGCAGGAAACTTTGGGGATTATACATCAACCCCTTACAACGTAACGGCAGGAAGCACTTATACGTTTACTGCAAGAGCAACATCGGGAGGGATAGGTACCTACTTTGATCAGCACGTCACAATTTGGCTTGATTATGACCAAGATGGAGTGTTTGAAGTCGCAGAGAGAGTGTATCAAAGTACCGATGTTTCTTCCACAAGGATGAACCCAACAGCCTCTAATTCCTTCACTATACCTAACACGGCGAGTGGTATGGTTCGAATGAGGGTAAGGTCAAGCTACAACTCAGGTACAGGCAGTGCAGTGGCAGATCCGTGCGTAAACCTAAACTACGGGGAGGCAGAAGATTACATGCTCAATGTCTCAGGTTCTTTACCTGCTTCTATTACTACTGGAAGTGTCATGCCTAGTACGGTTTGTGCAGGGCAAACGATAAGTGTCAGTTTTACTACTTCTAATTTGAGCTCAAGCTCCTACGTAGTTCAATTATCGGATGCGTCGGGAAACAATTTTGTTGATATTCCTACCACAGGTACGAGCAGTCCTTTAGTAGCTACTATTCCTGTAGGAACAGCTAGTGGAACGGGCTATAAAGTGCGGGTAAACTCACTATCACCCAGTATACTAGGCTCTAGTAGCTCTGCTTTTACTATCAATAGCATCCCTACTGCGCCTACAGCCACGACGCCGATTAACTATTGTCAAAATCAAACGGCAGTAGCGTTGAGTGCCAGTGGTAGTAATTTGTTGTGGTACACGGTAGCTACGGGTGGTACAGGTAGCTCAACGGCCCTAACTCCTTCAACGAGTACAGTAGGTACGACGAGTTTCTGGGTATCACAGTCAGTAAATGGTTGCGAAAGTAGCCGTACAAAAATAGACGTAGTCGTGACAGCCACGCCAAGTGCTCCTACGGCCACGACGCCGATTAATTATTGCCAAAACCAAACGGCAGTAGCGTTGAGTGCCAGTGGTAGTAATTTGTTGTGGTACACGGTAGCTACGGGTGGTACAGGTAGTTCAACAGCCCCTACACCCTCGACAAGTACAGCGGGAACAACGAGCTACTGGGTCTCACAAACAGTTAACAGTTGTGAAAGTAGTCGCACAAAAATAGATGTAGTCGTGACAGCCACGCCAAGTGCTCCTACGGCCACGACGCCGATTAATTATTGTCAAAATCAAACGGCAGTAGTGTTGAGTGCTACGGGTAGTAATTTATTGTGGTACACGGTAGCCACGGGTGGTACAGGTAGTTCCACGGCCCCAACTCCTTCGACGGGTACAGTAGGTACGACGAGTTTCTGGGTTTCTCAAACACTCAATAGCTGTCAAAGTAGCCGCACGAAAATAGACGTAGTCGTGACAGCCACGCCAAGTGCTCCTACGGCCACGACGCCAATTAACTATTGTCAAAACCAAACGGCAGTAGCGTTGAGTGCTACGGGTAGTAATTTATTGTGGTACACAGTAGCTACGGGTGGTACAGGTAGTTCCACGGCGCCCACTCCTTCGACAAGTACAGCAGGAACAGTTAGCTTTTGGGTTTCTCAGACTGTCAATAGCTGTGAAAGCACCCGTACAAAAATAGACGTAGTCGTGACAGCCACGCCAAGTGCTCCCACGGCAACGACGCCGATTAACTATTGCCAAAATCAAACGGCAGTAGCGTTGAGTGCCAGTGGTAGTAATTTGTTGTGGTACACCGTAGCTACGGGTGGTACAGGTAGTTCAACAGCTCCTATGCCCTTGACGAGTACAGCAGGAACAACGAGTTTTTGGGTGTCACAGTCAGTGAATGGTTGCGAAAGTAGCCGTACAAAAATAGACGTAGTGGTTAGCTCGATTCCTCCCGCTCCCACGGCAACGACACCCATTAACTATTGCCAAAATCAAACGGCAGTAGCCTTGAGTGCTACGGGCAGTAATTTGTTGTGGTACACGGTAGCCACGGGCGGTACGGGTAGCTCCACCGCACCTACGCCCTCGACGAGTACAGCAGGAACAACGAGTTTTTGGGTATCTCAAACATTAGGGTCATGTGGAAGCAGTAGTCGCACAAAAATAGACGTTGTTGTGACTGGCACACCGAGCGCACCCACGGCTACGACGCCAATCAATTATTGTCAAAACCAAACGGCAGTGGCGTTGAGTGCTACAGGTAGTAATTTGTTGTGGTACACAGTATCTACAGGCGGTACAGGTAGTTCCACGGCACCTACTCCTTCGACAAGTACATCAGGCACAACAAGTTTTTGGGTTTCTCAGATAGCCAACAGCTGTGAAAGCACCCGCACAAAAATAGACGTTATTGTGACGGCTACGCCAAGCGCCCCTACGGCCACGACGCCGATTAATTATTGTCAAAACCAAACGGCAGTGGCGTTGAGTGCTACGGGAAGTAGTTTGTTGTGGTATACGGTAGCCACGGGCGGTACAGGTAGTTCGACGGCTCCCACTCCTTCGACGACTACAGTAAGCACGACGAGTTTTTGGGTATCGCAGTCGGTAAATGGTTGCGAGAGTAGCCGCACAAAAATAGATGTAGTGGTTAGTTCGACTCCTCCTGCTCCTACGGCCACGACCCCCGTTAATTACTGCCAAAATCAAACGGCGGTAGCTTTGAGTGCCACGGGTAGTAGCTTGTTGTGGTACACGGTAGCCACGGGTGGGACGGGTAGCTCAACGGCTCCTACGCCCTCGACGAGCACTGTGGGTACAACGAGTTTTTGGGTATCCCAAACATTAGGGTCATGTGGAAGCAGTAGCCGTACAAAAATAGACGTTATTGTGACGGCCACACCCAGCGCTCCTACGGCCACGACGCCGATTAATTATTGTCAAAACCAAACGGCAGTGGCGCTGAGTGCCACGGGTAGTAGTTTGTTGTGGTATACGGTGGCTACGGGAGGTACAGGTAGTTCGACGGCTCCTACTCCTTCGACAAGCACAGCGGGAATAGTTAGCTTTTGGGTTTCTCAGACCGTCAATAGCTGTGAAAGTACCCGTACGAAAATAGACGTGACGGTAACAGCTACGCCAAGCGCTCCGACGGTCACTTCGCCAGTAAATTATACCCAAGGTCAAATCGCCAGTCCATTGACAGCCACAGGAGTGTCATTGAAATGGTATACTACGCCTACGGGAGGGACATCAACCTCTACTGCTCCTACCCCATCGACGGTAAGTGCTGGAACAACAAACTACTATGTTTCCCAAACAGTAAGCATTTGCGAAAGTAGCCGAGCAGTGATTGTGGTTAATGTGACGTCCACCTCCACCTCAGTCGCTTGCCCAACCGTAAAATTATACCTAGAAGGAGCTTGGAGCGGGACGGAAATGACAACAACCCTCAATCAGCAAGGTTTGTTGCCTGGACAGACTCCCGTCAGTCCGTTTGGAGTAGCAACTCCTGCGGGACAACCTTACAAAACGGCCCCTTGGAATTATCTAGGAACCGAAACGGTCACTACATACGATAGCGATGTAGTGGACTGGGTACTGATTTCACTGCGTACAGATATTACCAACGCTTCTTCTATGGTTTACAAAACCGCAGGATTGCTCCGTAAAGATGGAAATGTGACATTAGTCGAGGCTTGCCCTATGCTTTCCACCAGTCAGTCTTTTTACGTGCTAGTAGAACATCGCACGCACGTAGGGGCGGCTTCACATACGCCTGTAGGAATTGTGAACAATAAAATTACTTACGATTTTACTCAGCAACAATCATATATTCCATCAAATGCACCTGCTTCGGGGCAGCTACAATTGGGAGCAATACACTGCTTTTTTACGGGCGACTGCAACAAATCTTCTTTTGCAGAAATCAACGCCAATGATTCAAGCTCATGGCGAATCGATAACGGGAAGTTTGCCCGCTATTTGTTGACAGATTATAATTTAGATGGTGAAATCAACGCCAATGATGACATTCTTTGGCGTAAAAACAACGGTAAATTTTCGGGAGTAATTTTCTAAACCGGCATATTAATTGCCCAATATAAGTGGCAGGCTTATAGGGGCTTTCACAAAAATCGAACCAATTTTTCGGAAAATATGAAAAAGTTTAACCTTAAATCGTTTTTGTTTATTGCTGCTCTATTGATGGGGGCAGTAGTTGCCAGAGCGCAAGGGCGTTATGAAATACGACTTGTTCCTGGAGTGTATACTTGTGCTAAAGATTCGGTGACCATGTGCGTGGAAATTCGGGCTACTTCGGCCGATAGCGCTTTTGTGATGGGAAATGCCAATATTTTATTGACGTACCCGACAAGTCAATTAAGCAACCCTGTATTTAGAAGCCGTGGGGTGTTTAGTGGAGGCACGTACTCGTTGCTTAATATGACCAAAACTGCTGGAAATCCTACCAGTGCGTTGAGTATTAATATTGTGAATAACGGCGTAAATGGAGAAGGAACAACCGTTGATACCAACTGGAAAACGGTGGCTTGTTTAGCGTTCAGCACGGCAGGAAATACAAGCAAATGCTACAGCCTGACTGTGAGTGCCAGCAACCCGACGACTGTCGTGACAATGGCTTACCCTGATCCTGCCGATCCTCAGAATAATATTTCCTTAACAAAACAAGTATCGCAAGGAACGCTGACTTCTATCAGTAACCAATGCCCTGCGACGCCTATCGTGACGCTATCGGGCGGGGGGACGATTGCCGCGGGAGGAAGTTCAACGTTGACGGTTACTTCACAAAATAGTGTATTGCCCGCGACTGTATTGTTAAGCGGTGGAACGTCGGTCACGTTGACTCAACAATCGCCAACAAAGACGGTAACGGTAACGCCAACAAATACAACTACTTATACCGTACAAAGTGTTTCGGGTGATTGCGGAGCGGGTACAGGGCAAGGTACCGCTACGGTAACGGTCCAAAGTTCAGGAACAGATTGTACCAACGTGAAATGTGTTCCCGTAACGTTCCGAATTATTAACTAAGAGAGTTTTTAAGTGCTAAAGCACAAGTTAATCGTTATTTGTTATCCGTTTAAAACCAATAAATTACACGTATACAAGTACACGAAAACTTTCGCTCTATTGCTTAAATATTGATAATAGATACGTGGCTGCTTTAATAGGCAGCCATTTTTCGTTTTCTACCTCCGATTCTACGTTACTAAGTTGCTGAAGCACTTCAGGATGTTGGTAAAACTGTTCTTCCAAGGCAAACCGAATGAGACTATGCATCCATTCGAGGCTTTGCTGCCGACGGTTTTGCTGGAAAAACCCGCTGAGTTGTACGTGCTGAATAAAACGTTCAATCATCGTCCAAACCTCATCTAATCCCCTGTTTTCTAAGGCTGAACAGGTTTTTACTTGTGGATACCAGCCGTTTTCGGTGGGGGGAAACAAATGGAGCGCATTTTGGTATTCTACAACCGCCTTTTTAGTAGCTAGTTGATTATCACCATCCGCCTTCGTAATCACAACCGCATCGGCCATTTCCATGATTCCTTTTTTGATTCCTTGAAGCTCATCTCCCGCTCCTGCAAGCACCAACAATAGAAAAAAATCGACCATGCCTTTGACCAACGTTTCAGATTGCCCTACTCCTACCGTTTCGATAAATAACACTTCAAAACCAGCAGCTTCGCATAAGAGCATCGTTTCGCGGGTTTTGTTGGCCACTCCTCCCAATGAACCTCCCGAGGGCGAGGGGCGAATGTAGGCAAGCGGGTCGTGCGAAAGTTCTTCCATTCGCGTCTTGTCTCCCATGATACTTCCTTTAGACCGTTGGCTGGTAGGGTCGATGGCCAAGACGGCGAGTTTTTTGCCGAGAGCAGTTATTTTCTTGCCGAAGGCTTCAATAAATGTACTTTTTCCTACCCCAGGAACCCCAGTGATACCAATGCGAATGGAATGCCCCGTATGAGGTAGAATTTGCTCCAAGACCTGCTGTGCCAACTCTTTGTCGGAAGGAAGTTGGCTTTCGATGAGAGTAATAGCACGGCTCAAAATCATTCGGTTGCCCGAAAGAACGCCATCAACGTAAGCTTGGACAGAAAGACGATTTCGCAACGGAGTGATTGGCAGTTAGTGATGAAAAGTAGCGTATCAGCAGGTAAAAATAAGAGGCGCTACACATATCTGCAAATGGAAGCCAATTACTTGTTTGCGGCGGCGGATTGGCTCAAAAATGCCTCTGCCCAAACAATGTCTTCGGGAGTCGTGATTTTGATGTTTTCGTAGGCGCCTTCAATGAGAGCTACTTCGTGTCCTGCAAAGTTGAGTACGCTGGCGCAGTCGGTAAAAGTAGGCTGTTCGGGAGACTCAAATGCTGGACGCATCCAACTGATGCGGAATGTTTGGGGAGTTTGTACTAGGCGATACGAAGCACGTTCTGCTGACTGATTACTGCCATCTTCGGCAACAAACCGAATCGAATCTTTTAAGGGAACACTCGTGACAGCTGCCCCTTTTTCCGCCGCAACTTCAAAGCCCTTGGCGATAATTTGGGGAGTAACAAAAGGCCGTACCCCATCGTGGACGGCAACTAGACCTTCTTTGGCACTTATTCGTTTAAGGCCATTTTTGACCGACTGAAAGCGGGTATTTCCGCCTACGACGGTGACAATGGGAGGGTAAAACTCGTGCTTATCGCACAAAGCGTACCAAGCTTTCATCTCGTTAGCTGGGAGAACCAGAATGATTTGCAAAGAGAAGTCATACGCTAAAAACTGCTCAATGGTATGCATTAAGATAGGTTTTCCTCCGATTTCAATAAATTGCTTCGGAGTTTTTTTTCCCATGCGTGTTCCGCTTCCCCCAGCGACGATGATGGCAAACTTGGTCATTTGCTTAGATAATCAGCATGGCATCGCCGTAGCTGAAAAACTTATATTTTTCTTTAATAGCCACTTCGTAAGCCTCCATCACCAACTCATGACCGCCAAAAGCGCAGGTCATCATCAACAGGATGGATTCTGGTAGGTGGAAGTTGGTCAACAAAGCGTTTGAAATCTTGAAGTCGTAGGGCGGGAAAATAAACTTATCCGTCCAGCCTTCAAAAGGTTTTACGCGGTTATTGGCCGATACAGAAGATTCTAACGCCTTGAGAGAGGTAGTACCAATGGCACATACTTTCTTTTGGTTGTCCAATGCCTCGTTGATGATCGTCGTACTAGGCTCAGGAATGACGTAGTTCTCTGAATCAGTTTTGTGCTTGGTAAGGTCTTCTACATCCACTTGACGGAAAGTGCCGACACCTACGTGCAAAGTAATTGGGGCAAAATTTACTCCTTTTATCTCCATGCGGCGTTGAATCACTTTGGTGAAGTGCATCCCAGCCGTAGGAGCCGCTACCGCACCCACGTGCTGCGCAAAAATAGTTTGATAGCGCTCACGGTCGGCATCTTCGACTTTACGCTTGATGTCGCGCGGGAGGGGTGTTTCGCCCAGCTCGTCGATTGCGCGCATCAGTTCTTCGTGATTCCCGTCGTACAAGAAACGAATCGTACGACCACGCGAAGTAGTGTTGTCAATGACTTCCGCCACTAAATCGCTATCGCCAAAGTATAATTTATTTCCCACCCGAATTTTACGCGCAGGGTCTACCAATACGTCCCAAAGACGCATTTCACGGTTGAGTTCGCGTAAAAGAAAAACCTCAATTTTAGCACCTGTTTTTTCCTTTTGGCCGTACAAACGAGCAGGGAAAACTTTGGTATCGTTGACAACCATTACGTCGCCTTCGTTGAAGTAATCTATGATTTCGGAAAATTTCTTGTGTTCAATCTTTTTAGTTTGACGATTTACCACCATTAAACGGGACTCGCCACGTTCGGCGGGATAGAGCGCGATAAGGCTCTGAGGAAGGTCAAACTTAAACTCGGACAGTTTCATATATCTTTCTTATGTAGAAGACACCTCAAAAAATTAAGACCGCAAAAGTAGTAATAAATGAGCGATTTTCAGTTACTTTGGTGCTTTTTTTTAGATATACCCCCTTCCTCAGGCGCTTTAAGGCATTTAAGCGGATAATTAGGGCGCAAGTGTCAACGGAAAAGTAACGTTTGCATCGTCGCTACCAGGCGTCACCGTGCCATTTTTGACGGGCTGCCCATTGACAGGTGGCTGATGACGAAGTTGTACTTTGATGGTGCCAGTACTAGCTGCGCCTGATACAAAACTCCCCGTCAAGCCAATCGGCAGGTTACGGCTGTCTTTGTCCGTTGCGGTGTACGTAAACAAGCTAGACGTACTTGGCGTAATGACGACCAAATGCTCGTCGGCCTTTTGCAAAATCTCAGCGGTTTTATTTTCGGCTGGGCTTTTACTTTCGTCCAAAAATTCAATGTCAAGTTTGTAGGTACGGCTGGCCCGCAAGCTGATCGAGCTGATGGTAGGTGCAGTGCCGCCGTCGCCATCTATGTCTTTCCATTCAAACGTCTGAGTGGAAGAAGTCCCACTTTCCGTAAATTTTAAACGAACGGTAGTAATGAGCTCGTTTTCGTCTTCGGGAGCAGGGTCTTCTTTTTTGCAACTGCCTAGGGTCAATACGAGGGCCACCAAAACGAGGAGGCGGGTGTGAAAAAGTGACATAGTTGTAGAAATAAATTTGATGAAAAATTATGCGATAGGAAATGGGTCAAAAAAACGTTCGTTTGCTTCCATTTTTTTGATTTCTGCCTCCGTACACAAGCAGGCAGCGAGTTCTTGCACAATGGTTTGTTGGGCCAAATCTTGCCCAATGATGACAAGCTCATTTTGACGGTCGCCAAAGCGTTTATCCCACTTGCTTTCAATGAGTTTTTGATTGGAAACGTAGGCCGAATAGCGAATCCGCTGGGTAAAGGGCATACTACACCACCATACTCCTGCTCCTTCGGCTCGTAATGAACCGCCTGCTTGGCTCCAGTTGATGGCTTCGTCGGGGCGAGATGCTAGCCAAAACAATCCCTTGCTTCGGATGATGCCCGCAGGCCAGTCGTTGGAAAGGTAGTTCCAAAAACGCTCGGGGTGAAACGGGCGTTTGTCTCTAAATACAAACGAACGGATGCCGTATTCTTCGGTTTCGGGCGTGTGGCCTTTTCCCGAGGCGGTATTTTGTAATTCTTGAATCCATCCTGCCGATTGTTCCGCCTTGTCGTAATCAAACAGGCCTGTATTGAGGATGGTCGAGGGAGGAACCTTGCCAAACGTAGTCGGAACGATTTTCGCGACAGGGTTCAGTGATTTTATAATGGCTGTTAATTCGTTTAGTTGGGGTGTGGTCACCAAATCGGTTTTGTTCAATAAAATAATATCGGCAAATTCGATTTGGTCGGTGAGCAAGTTGACAATGGTGCGGTAATCTTGCGGGTCTTCGCTGAGTTTGCGAGTTTGTAAGGTATCTACGGAGCCAAAATCCTTTGCAAAGTTGAAGGCATCAACGACGGTCACCATGCAGTCGATTTGAGCCCATTTCGAGAGATCAATGCCGTTTTCTTCGTCTACAAACGTAAATGTTTGAGCGACGGGAACGGGCTCGGAGATTCCTGTGCTTTCGATGAGTAGGTAGTCAAAACGGTTTTCTTGCGCCAGTCGCTCCACCTCAATCATCAAGTCTTCGCGGAGAGTACAGCAAATACAGCCGTTTGACATCTCAACGAGTTTTTCTTCCGTGCGAGACAGGGTGTTTTCGCGCGCTACAAGCTGGGCGTCAATGTTGACTTCACTCATGTCATTGACAATGACCGCTACTTTTAGCCCTTCTTTGTTGTGAAGTACGTGGTTGAGAAGCGTCGTTTTTCCCGCTCCCAAAAAACCTGATAGTACTGTGACTGGCAATTTCTTTTTCATGTGTAGCCATTTTTGCAATAATGTTGCAAATGTAGTTAAAGTTTTATTTGCATCAACGTTGCAAAATAGTTTTGGCAAAAAATAAATAATACAACTCTTGCCTACTGGTTCGCATTGAGGTAGTTAGGTGATAGAGCAAACGTTTAGCGATGAGCTGTGCGTAAGTACTTAAAACGTATAACGAAGCTTCAAGGATACATTTCTACCTTGCTCGGTCGCGAAGTAACGAAAACGGTTGAGGTAATCTCGGTAAGAAGTATTTAATGCATTCTGTGCCACCAACGTCCAGTGGAGCTGAGAAGCTCCTTTTGATATGAGGGTACCACCTACGTTAAAATTCCACAAATGATAGGCCGCTGGAGGCTCCATAAAATCGCTTTTGGGCGGGACCCGTCGTTGTTTATCGACCCAAAGGTGTCCTACGGTTACGTAGGTATCTTTGGAAGAAAGAACGTTTCCTACATTCCAGCGAAGTTCATTTTCAATCCGATTGGCGGGAATAAAGACCAAATAGCCTTGCTCGCGTTGGTCGTAGGCGCGTAGGTAAGCGAGCTTGAGCGAATGCGTAAAACGCTTGGGGACGATTTCGTACTGAGTATCAAGGTCAAAGCCTGTAAAAGTAGCGTCGGTTTGCGTGTATTTAAAGTAAGGAAAGGCTCCCCTAATGGTTAGAATAGGTTCTGCTTGGGGTTTCAAATAGATAAAATTAGCAATCTGATTACGATAAATCCCTATTTCTTCCTTAAAACGTGAGCTAGTATATTCGACGCTTCCGATGAGGTTGTAGGCTACTTCGGGACGAAGGTTTTCGTCGCCTTCTTCGTAGGAGGCCGCTCCGTGGTGAACCCCTTTGCTGTACAGTTCGTTGGGAGTAGGCGGTCGCCAAGCCGTCCCGAAGTTAACTCGAAACGAAAGTTTATCGTTGGGTGTGTGTACCACGCCTACCGTTCCAGACCCGTTGTAAAACTGATGATGCCGTGGGTCGGGAGTCTTGCCGATGAAACGAAAAACGTCTAATTGCCGCCAGTCAAAGCGTGCTCCTGCTTCCAATTCCCACTGCTGAAAAATCCACCGCTCTACGCCAAAAACACCGAGGTTTTTTTGTTCAAAATCAGGAATAAGCGGACGACCGTCGGCAAAATTGTATTGGTACAACCCACTAAGCCCAAACTGACCGCTCATTTTGCCGTTGCCAAGGGGTTTATGCTCCAGTACTAAGTCGCTGGTAAAGGTAGTAATACGAAACAATAAGGCAGGAACTGTACTGGCTTGAGGGCCGTGTAAGTCGAATTCGGCGCGGCGGTTAAACTGGCGTCCAACGGTCCAACTCAGGCGGTTGCCGTTAAAATTGTAAAAAGCTTTCCCTTTAAAGAGGTTATGGAGAATGCGTTGGTTAGGGCGTTCGACGGCACGTGTAAAGCCTGTTTTGATAAAAGGTTCTCCATTTTGAATCACGTTTAGTAAGTCGGAGGTGCTGCCAATGTGAGAGCCTGAAAAAATGCCGATGTTACTATCAAACTGGCTAAAAAATGCTTCTACTCCGAGTCGATTGGTGCGGTAACCCGTGGTAACGGAGAAATTGTTTTCACGAACTCCCGTATTTGCCATAAAATAATCAGGCGTGCGCGTATTGCCTCCGTTTTTCAACGTGCCCTGAATGCGCCATGCCCAGCCCTTCCAGCGAGGGAGCCCGCCTTGAAGTGTTCCCGAAACGACGCCAATTCGGCCGTTTGAAAAGGCAGCGGCATTGACTTCGCCACTCATTTGAGGGTTTTTGGGAAGATCATCAGGTTCTACTAAAATCACTCCTGCAATTGCATCCGAACCATAACGAACTCCCGCTGCTCCCTTCACCACGGTCATTCGTTTGGCAATAAAGGGGTCGATTTCTGGCGCGTGTTCTGAGCCCCATTGCTGCCCTTCTTGACGAATGCCGTTGTTCATGATGAGAACGCGGTTACTATGAAGGCCGTGAATCACAGGTTTGCTGATTGATGCACCTGTCTGGAGAGTGGTAACTCCTGTAATTTTCTTGAGGGCGTCGCCCAAGGTTTCACCACGGGTAAGTTCGAGGGCTTGTCCTTCCAAAAGGCTACTTTTCTGAGAAAGTGGATTTTGGATGCGCCGCGCCACGATTTCCACGTCTTGGAGGTGAACTTCATCCTCGCTTAGGTTGAGGTCTTCTTCGGCACTGTGTTCGAGGGTGATGGCGGTTTTGATGACTTTATACCCAACAATTCGGCATTCAAGTTGGTAATTGCCTTGGCAGAGATTGTCGATTTTATAACGACCGACAGTATCGGTGAAGGCAAAAAAGGCTGTGCCTACAATGCGGATGATAGCCCCTACAATTGGTTGGTGAGTTTCACGGTCTTTGACAACCCCTTTTACCAAGCAGTGGCAGTCGCTGGTCTGTTGCGAATGGACGTAAGGGGAGAGAAACCACATCCCAACAAACAGAAGAACCCACGCGTGCCCCAAACGCATTGGAAGCGCACTGAAAATAGGACGGCAAAAGGTTTTCCAACGAGGTTGTGTTTTCTTCATTCTCGACAAAAGTACTTTTTCTGCAACAAAGTTGCAAATGAGAAAAGTTCAATAAAAAAACCTGTTGGGTGTTTCGCTAAGTGAAAACAGCCAACAGGCTTGAATTATTTCTCGGTTTCTTCGGCGCTGGTAGCGTCTTTGGGGCGTTCGTAAATGAGCTTCCCTTTGTCGTCCCATTCATTGAGCAAAACAGGCTCCCCGTCTTCGTACCAGTAGCGCGGATAGCGCGTTACTTTCTTACGTTGGCGGCGGTACTGGTAGTATTCGTTCCAAGTACCTACGGGGAAATCGTTATCGTATTGCCCTTTCACCATCAATTGCCCCCCGTCATAAAACATCAAGTAATCGCCTTTGCGTTTGCCGTATTGAATCGGAATTACTTCCCGAACCTTCGTGTGAGAAGAGTCATAATAAGTTACAATCGACTCGGCAGGAAAACCGTGTTTCCATTTGCTTTTGTCCAGCAATTTATAGTCGCCGTCGTAGCTTTCCCAGCGTCCGTCTTTGGTCCCGATGTAGTAGTTGCCCTCTTCGACCAGGTTGCCTGACACATAACGTTTGTAAGGGCCGTGTAAAATAAGGGCGGTTTCTTTATCTTTAATGACCGACTTACTGATGATTCGGTTGCGGGTATCGTACCAATAGACATCCAATCCATCATACATGCGAGGTTGGCGGTATTCTTTTAGTACGTGAAATTCGATTTGAGTGATACGGTCGCCACTTCCCGTACTAGAAGTCATGCGATTGATGGCAAGTCCTTCGTAGTCAGTGTGGTATTTCTTCTTTTTCTGCCTGCGCGCCTTTTCTTTTTTCTTAATGTCTTTGATTTTAAGACCTAAGTCGGGCAAGGTTTCGTTAAAAAACTCTTTGGCGTCAGACGGTTTAAGTGATTTTCCGCCCACCGTAGCACCTACGCCTAAATTGGGCGAGGTAATACCTGCTTTTTGCAATAAACTATCGGCTTGTGCTTTTCTCTCTTTGAGCTGCTGTGATTTGGTCTTGCTCGATGAGGAATTTTGTTCCTGAGCAGTAGCTGTGAAAGCTAAAAACAAGGCCACAAATGCAGGTACAACGCGAATAGAGGACATACTCAAGTGCAAAAACATGGAAATTTTACGTATTTGGTGCAAAACTAATGAATCGTCTGCCAATAATTATACCAAACTTAAAAACGTTACGGAGTTGATTTTGTTGTCCTTCCAGGGGCGTACCCCAAATCTCCTTGTTTGTCATGCTTAAGCTTTTGAGATGCGAATGACTTTTTGACCCGCATCGCACTTCATGGCACAAAAATACGGGCCAGGCATCCAATAGCTTCCTTCGATTACTTCGGAATACACGCCTGCTGGCATCGTTCCTTCTTTGATGGTACCTACTTCGCGGCCCATCATGTCAAATAAACTGATGCGAACGTACATGCTCTTTTTCAACGAATACACAATGGTGGTGTAAGTTGTAAAAGGATTGGCGCCACTTTGTTCAAAGGTAAACTCTTGGCTCGTAGCTATATACGCACTGGTTGACTGGCGGAAAATGGGAAGCGTTGAAAAGGTTTTTCCTCCCATAATGCTTTGTATCGTACTCGATTCGACTCCTAGGTGGTCTTGTAAAATACTGGAGTAAACCTGGCGAAAATCGTATTCAAATTTTATGTCACCATTGCCATCAAGGTCACTCAATACAGGGTTGCGACCCAAAATGCCCCCTCTGACTCCCGATCCAATCACAAATAGCGGTGCCGCTGAGCCGTGGTCAGTGCCCATAGTTCCGTTTTGTGAAACTCGACGTCCAAATTCTGAGAAGGTCATGACGACCACTTTGTCGGCGAGTCCGCGTTTTTCCAAATCCTTTTGAAAAGCCGTTACTGCATCTGCCACGGTTCGGAGCAACGTAGCGTGCGTACCTGTATTGGTTGCATTGGCTACGACTTGGTTGGCGTGGGTATCAAAACCACCAATAGTTGTTAGATATACAGGGGTTTGAAGCCCACCTCCAATGAGTTCGCCCACGATTTTGAGCTGACTCGCCAAGCTGGTGGTAGGGTAAGTGTAAAGATTTTTAGCCGATTTGTCCCATTTCTGTTTAATGATGCCCGAGTACGCCACCGATTGGGTAGCTATTTGCCTCATAAACCGTAGTTCTTCCCCTGCAAGGGTATCAGGGACGGGTTCGTTATCAATGGTTGTTCCCGTTACTAAGTTATAAAAATTGGTTGGGTTGCTAAAAACAACGCCAGTAGAGCCTAAATCGGTCTGAATCAATAATGATTCCACCGAACCAAGCTGAATGGCCATGGGGTCCTGAGGGATTTGCAAAGGAAATCCAGGGTAAAGTTTTGTTAAATAACGACCTACCCAGCCCTCATCCCAAACGTCGGCGGCATCCGAACCTGTCAACCAAATATCCGTTGAACGAAAATGGGAACGATTGGGGTTGGCATATCCTACGTTTTGAACGACAGTGAGTTTACCCTTATCGTACAGTTCTTTAAAGGCCGCCATGCCAGGGTTTAGCCCCATTTGGCTATTCAGCACCAACGCATCTTCTTTTTTGATGGCAATGTTGGCACGTTTATTATAGTACAATGGGTTTTCGTAGGGAATAACCGTATTGAGTCCGTCGTTGCCTCCTGCGAGTTGTACCAATACCAAAATCTTGCCATTGGTATCGGCCATGTCAAGAGCAAAAGGATTGTGGGCAAATGCTTTCACCGAAGTGCCGCCCATTCCAAAAGCCACTCCACCCGACAATATGCTTAGCTGGTGTAAGAATTCTTTCCGATTCATGAGTTGTTATCAGGTTTGAGGGAATTAGGCAAATTGAAATTCGGGTAAACGCATGACGGCTCTGAGCAGTGCCTTGATTTGGTTTTCGGCACCTGGGGTACTCGTAGACCAGTTGGCCAAAATAGTGCTTCCCAGTAGGGTTGCAAGCAAGGATTGTTTTTTTGCGGTGCTGATGGGAAACTGTAAAAATAAATTGACAATGTCATCCACCAATTTGGTCGCATCCTCAGCGCTTTTAAACGTACGAGCGAAAGATACAGGATTGCTGATGAGTTTAAACTGCGTGGCTTTGGTATTTCCCATGGTGTTAACAATATAGTCGGAAAGGCTGCCGCGTGTGACAAACGTAGTTGAGCTAATCCATTCACGCTGGCCTAACCATCCTTGCACATCTGGAGGATAAAAAAGCTGTTGTTGAAGTGCTTGCGTCTGTGTAAAAATATAAGGCCAATCACTCGTAGTATTTACCTGTTCGCTGGTCAAATCAAACGCTTTCAACGTGCCCACCGTGACTTCCATAGGGTTTTTGATTTTGGCCCCGCGGTATTGAGGGCTATAAAATTCGTCGGAGGTCAATAAAAACGAAAGTACTGGGCGAATTTCGTAGTTGTTTTTGCGAAATACGTCTGCCATTTGTTTTATAAAAACCTCGTTGGGTTTATAAAACACAAATTCTTTGTACAACTTACGGCAGACAAACTCGGCGGCTTCGGGTTTTTCGAGAATGAGGTCTACTACATCGTTGTATTTGTAATTTCCTGTTTTACCAAAAATCGTTTTATTGGTGTTTGAGAAACGGCTCTGGGTAAATGTGGCGTTAAGGCCGCTTACTTGCCAACCCGTAAATGCAAGTGCAGCTTGTTTGATGTCGTTTTCGGTATAGTTTCCGACCCCAAGAGTAAACAACTCCATCACTTCGCGGGCGTAGTTTTCATTGGGAGTACTACCACTACTGAGGCGTCCATCCAAATAAATCAACATCGCAGGGTCGATGGAAACATCCTTGGCTAATTGCCGAAAATTGCCCCAAGCCGACCGTCTGAACAAATTGTTTTGGATGTACATGTGCTGTGGGTAGCTCACCTTATCACGGCCTGAAACAAAGTGATTGTGCCAGAAAAGGGTCATTTTTTCTCGCATGTTAGTGCCTTCCGACAGCATCAAGTCGTACCACCAATACGTCATCGCTCGGTAGCGATCTCCTTCTAGGGAGTTATTGGTTGGGGTTTCGGTTACCCAGTCACCAGGAGGTGGAGGGACAGGACGGCTAGAAAGCAACTCTTTGTCAATAAAGTCACTTAACGTCTTGTACGATAGGGCTTTGTCGAGGTCTTTGCGAGAGTAGCCAAACAAACAGCGTGATAACAGGTGTTTGGCAGTAGAAACATCCCACACTGGCATAGTAGATAGTTGTTAAAGGGTACTTTGCTGTTAGCATTTTGCGTTTGACAAATATCCTAAAAAAAGGTTTAAATGCACAGTGTAAAATAAAAATAGCCTGATAGTAAACGATTTATTGGTATTTTAGTAATCTTCGTTCGAGCCATTTATCACCTACTTTTATTCGAAGAAAATACACGCCATTGGGCAATGACTGTGTATTAATTTCACCTCGGTATTCACTACTTACCCACTGATAACGTTGGAGTAATTTCCCTTGGACATCGATTAACTGCCATTCGGTCGCTGTGGGTAAGGTTACTGTTAGGCGTAAACGGTCTATTACTGGGTTGGGGCCGAGGATAATTTTTTCTTGCTCTTCTGCCACACTAGTAATGATAATGTTGGCTGTTACGCTCCCCGATACCGTTCCGGTTCCGCACGAATTCGTAATCGAAGTCAAAGTGTAAGTTGTAGGAAGGGTTGGCTTAACAGTAACCAAAACGGGAGTTTCGTTGGTTGTACCCGTCGTGTTGTCCGACATTACATACGTCCAAGGTGCATCACCCGTAAATTGGATTACTAACAATAACTCATCTCCTGGTTTGAGAGGAGTAGCTACGCCTCCACTCAGAGTAGCGGTAGGGCGGAGGCCCAATAAAAACGGAGAAGTTGGCAATGAAGTAATAACTGGATTGCCAACGGCTATTACGCGTATACGGTATCTATTTGAATTAGGGATGGGGGGAATGGCTGCCGAGATGGGACTGCGGGGACCTGTGCCGATGTCAATTGCCTTAGAAAAGTTTCCCAAACTATCGGAAAGCTGTGCTTGGAATACTGTATTGGCAGGTAATGTCCCGCCGCCTATTGAAAATTTTACCTCAAAGTTTTTTCCACTGCAAACTGAAGTAGCTAAGTTTTCGGTAATTATTCTTGGAATAACGGTGACGGATGCCGTACCCGAGCCTGTTCCTTCGCCGCAAGCATTCCGAACGGAAGCCAATTGATAAGCCGTGGTCTGACTAGGCTTGACGGTTACTTGAGTAGGACTGATTTCGGTGGTTAAGGTTGTCCCATCGGATAAAACAAGTGACCAAGGCCCTTCACCTGTAAGCGCGACGGCCAACACTGCTGATTCACCAAAATTGACGGTGGCGTTGCCCGATAAAGTTGCTGTGGGCTTAATCTTTATGGTAAACGGGGAGCTATTGACCGATGTAGAGGTAAGATTAGACACAACTCTTAGTCGATACGCTGTGCCCGTCGTAACATTGGCGGGAATAGTGGTCGAAATAGGGCTATTTGCCCCCGTCGCAAGTACACGAGGAGTGGTAAACGATCCTGCCGCATCGGATAATTGAACAGTGTAAGTGGCGGCACTTTCAAAAGTGCCTGTCACCACAAAGGGGAGGCTAATAACACTGCCGACACAAACAGACCCAAGTGCTACGTCGGCAACACTAATGCGAGGCGTTACTTTGACTTGTACTGTACTCGCGGAAGTAGGTCCTGTACCACAGGCGTTTTGAACTGATTTAATACCGTACGTAGTGGTCGTAGTGGGGCTAACTGTGATTTGGGCAGGACTTGTGCTGGTCGTTGTACTTTGGTCATTTGATAAAACGCACGTCCACGGGCCTTCGCCCGTAAAACTAATGGTAAGCCTTGCACTTTCGCCTACTCCGATGGTGGTAGTCCCGCTCAACGTTGCCGTAGGTAATGCTTTTACTGCAAATATGCCGCTGCTGACCGAGGAGGCCGAGGCACTGGCAATGACGCGTACTTTATAATTTCTACCTGCCAAAGTAGTGCTTGGAAAAGTGACGTTTAGGGGGCTGCTAGTTCCTGTTCCAATGGCTGTTGGGGTAGTAAAACTCCCCGTGGAATCGGATAGTTGAGCCGTATATGAAACAGTACCCGTTGTTTCAAAGGTACCTGTGGTCGTAAATGAAACCGTAGAGGTAGCTCCTGCACAAACGGATGCGGGGGTAAAAGAGGTAGTTATGGTAGGTAGCACCTGAACGCGCGCGCTGCCTGAGACTGTTCCCGTTCCACAAACATTACTAACTGACTGAAGGGCATAAGTAGTAGAAACCGTAGGCTGTACGATTCCTTTGAGTGGGTTGGTGAGCGTTGTCCCCGTATTTGTATTAGTAAAAGTATAGGTCCAAGGGGAACTGCCAGTAAAGGTAACTGTTAGCGTGGCTGTGCCCCCCTGAGCAATCGTAGTATCGCCCGAAAGTGCCGCTGTAGGGCGTCTGAGCATTGAAAAAATAGAAGTTGGAGTGGAAGTAACCCCTGCCGTATCCGCAACCACTCGCAAGCGATACTCGCCCGCCGTGGCGGTAGCAGGTAACGTAACTGAAATAGGGCTTGTGGTGGCCGATGCTAGCGCAGTTGGACTAGTAAACGCCCCTCCTACTCCCGATAGCTGCACGGTGTAAGTGCGCTTGGATGGATTGGAAATATTGGAAGCGGTAAACGCTACCGACAACGAGACTCCAGCACAGGCAGTAGCCCCACTGACGTCTGTTGTGGTGATGGTGGGGGTTTGCGCCCACAGGTTCAGCCAGGCCGCCGACCACAAAATCAATAAAAACCCAGTCCGTCTAAACAATCTCATAAAACGCAAGTCCGTTAGTTGCTATACGCTAAAATTGTGCCGTAGCGATACAACAATACCTACTCTTTGTAGTTTTCTATCAAGCAAATATACAAGACCCTAAACGAGAAATTTGTATTTTCGCCCCAATTCTGAAAAATCATGTCCATTCGGATACAACATCTCACGAAATTATACGGCACTCAAAAAGCCGTCAACGATATTAGCTTCGAAGTGAAGCCTGGTGAAATTATGGGTTTTTTAGGGCCTAATGGTGCTGGAAAATCGACCACAATGAAAATTACCACGGGCTATCTAACCGCCACCAGTGGAAGTGTAGAGGTATGTGGTTTTGACGTAAGTAAGCAATCCATGGACGTGCGTCGTTCGATTGGTTATTTGCCTGAGCACAATCCACTTTACACCGACATGTACATCAAAGAGTTTCTACGTTTTGTCGGGGCATTGTACAACCTCAAAGGAGATAAACTACGCCAGCGGGTTGGTGAAATGATTGAAGTGTGTGGACTAGAACTTGAGCAACACAAAAAAATTGGCCAATTATCGAAAGGGTACCGCCAGCGCGTTGGGTTGGCACAGGCCTTGATTCATAATCCTCCCGTGTTGATATTGGACGAAGCCACTACTGGCCTTGATCCCAATCAAATTATTGAAATTAGAACATTGATTAAAACCGTTGGGAAAGAAAAAACAGTGCTCTTTTCTTCGCACATTATGCAAGAAGTAGAAGCTATTTGCGATCGAGCGGTTATTATTAATCGTGGTCAAGTAGTAGCTGATCGTACCTTAGCCGATTTGCAGGGTGAAGGCAAGCCGTTGGAAGAAGTTTTCCGACAACTAACGACGCAATAGCCCTTCTTTTTTTTCGTTTTTGAAACAGAATCGTTCTCTCGAACGTAATCTCTATTGAATGTTTTTATATACGACTATGAGAAAATTGTTTTTCGTTTTGGTAGTAGCTTCTCTGTGGTCATTGGAAGTTGCTGCTCAGACAGCCAACCCCGACGCCCCTCCGCCGCCAGTGCGACAAGAAGAAGGGCCTATTAAAGTATTAGACGCCCCGCCTCGTAAACAAGAACCCCAACGTCCGCCTTCGCCCTTAGATCGCCTTCGATTGGGAGGAAGCATCGGGCCGTTGTCGTTTGGGACGGTGACAAGTATTGGGGTGTCGCCAGTTGCAGGTTATCAAGTAACCAACCGTTTGTCGCTTGGTGCTGGTTTTACATATCAATACACCCAGCTTCGCTATTCGTCTACCTTAAAAAGTAGCTACGATAACTACGGAGGACGTGTATTTGGGATGTTTAACGTGTACGAAAGCATTAACCTAAATGCTGAATACGAATCGTTGAATGTGCAATACCGCGACTATAACGCCAGCGGAGTTCGCCGTCGCACTTGGATTAATTCGGCGATGGTGGGTGCGTCGTATTCAACGCCCATTGGCGGTCGTTTTATTAAGGCATTTAACCTGATGTTGTTGTATAATCTCAGCTACAACAATTTAGTCAATCCTTCCTATCCTGCCGAGAATATCTACCCAACTTCCAGTCCATTGGTGATTCGGGCTGTATTGTTCTAGGCTTCGAAGTAAAGATGGGTAGCGTTGTTTTAGACTTTCAATTGGCTTATTTTTAGGTAGTTAACTGCTTAAAAATAAGCCAATTTTTTATAGACTAATGAGTAGCGTTGCCAATGGAGGATGTCGTTATTTAAAGGAATGACAATGAGGTTTTTACAAAAAAACAGCCCGTAAAATTTACGAGCTGTTTAAAACCATCTGTTCCTCTCAGTAAAAATCATTCACTATTTCTAACTTTTTTTTAGACGAAAATAAAAAGCACTTGCTCTTGGTACTTCCTTCGAATCGGGTTGTGAGCAACCCTCAGCACGCAGTAAGCAACCCTCAGCAAATGATCACCACTCAGCATGGACATCCCAAACATTCGACGGTCTGCCTTCGCCCCCTCGACCCTCAAAGTGATCCTCTTCGAATCATGTAAAAAGGGTTTTTTACTTTGATGCGTTGCTTGTTTAACAACAGCGACGCTGCTGTCCGTCCCATGGTTTCAAAATCAGTACTAACTACTGTAATCCCTAAGAGTTCTTTTAAGGTTGTTTCGTTAAAGGAAATCATGCCAATCTCTTGACCAAGGGTATAGCCAGCCTGCTTTACTTTTTTAGCTAATTCAGCTAAATCATTCTCCTCCACGACGATGTAGGCCGTTTTGGTTTGGAGTATTTCGTCGTTGATAGTTTCCCTAACCTCAAATTCCTTGCGGTAATTGATACAATAATTACGCACGCCGCGCACAATTTCGGTGGGGTAGTTGCCGTCGGCGGGAAACACTAAGACCATCTTATGGTACTTTGCTAACAAGTCGTTAGCGTTTTCCAACGCTTCAAAAATATCTTTATCAAAACGCTGATAAATACTCAATGGATTGGAAGTCAATTCTGGAATGTCTCTATCCAACAGGACTAATTCGTCTTTAGGGATGCTTTTCAACGCCTCCAAATAATTGGCTTTGTCAAGGTCTTGGGTAAAGTGTGGCATAACGACATAGTAATTGTACTTACCCAAATTTTGCTCAAGAATTTCTTGAAAGCGACTGGCGCTGTAATGGTGTACTTGTAAATCGACCGTTGCAGTGTCACCAAGCGCTTTTAAAAAAGAATAATAGATAATTTTCTTGTAAGAACTTAACTTGTTGAAAATTAGTAAGATTTTGATTTTTTTGTCGTTGTTGGACTGGATATAATATCCCTTGCCCTGCACCGACGTAATAAGCCCAAGTGAACGTAATTCACGATATGCTTTTTCGACGGTATCGCGGGCGAGTAAGTATTCGACACTTAGCTCACTTATCGAAGGTAACTGGTCGCCTTTTTTCAAGACGCCTCTTTCAATATCCCTCATGACCGATTGTACAATTTGCTTATACTTAGGGAGTTTATCGAGAGGGTTGAACTGAAGCTGATAGCCCACCTCTGAGGGCATACTTCCAAAACGATAGTCGTTGGCGCGGCCCCGATTGAGTGAAATCAGTGTTGTGTTCATCTTTTTAAGATTTAAAATTGTCTTTTTTTGAGAAACTCTTAAAGACGTATTTTTTGGGTAGTTGACTTGGTAATTGGAATATAGACAGGTGAGATTAAATTTTGTGAAGTCAAAGGCATATTTTTTTATGCAATCGTTATCGGGAACGTTACCAAAATAGTAGGTTTTAAAGAAATAGTTGTAACATTAGGCCCGTTAGTATATGGCAAAGTATTTTTGAACGTAGCTATGTATGTGTAGAAAAATTGTATTATATAAATACCATGAGAGAAAACCAGCGTATTTCTCTGAACCAAACCAGCCACGGAGGCGTTTTGGCATTACATCAGAATAAAGATAGTTTTGTATTTTAAATCCCTCTATTCGTGAATTACATTTCGTCGTTTACACTTGCTACGTTTGTTGGCCTATTTTTTGTTAGCTGTAATATGGAAGGAGGACGAGTCAGTGGCTCGAAAGAAGCCGTTGAACTGGTGAAAAATATGCAAATTAAGCGGGTTACTACCCAGCAGGTGGTGACGATTGTAGACGATTGGGGGCAGCGGATTGTAAAACAAGCGCAAGCGCAGCTCGACAAAGCGCTTACGACTTCTCCAGCCAATGCTACCGACTATTGTCAGCTACAAAAGCTTCCTCAAATAGATTCGTTGAAAAAGATGTATGCAGTCGAAATCAATTTATTAGGTAAAAAAGATTTGAACAATGCGGCTTTGTCGGCTAAAGAAAAGGAAGTACTGGATGCCTACCTGTACAATGCCGAAAATAAATTATCGCAAATTCCTAATATTCAAAAGCTTGGCGATTCGTCGTTGGTCTACAATGCCCCCATTCCGCTAGAAAGTAGCATTTGTCACAAATGTTTTGGGGAAGATGCCACACATTTGGCCGTTTGGCGCGTAAAGTTTAAACGGAGCGAGGTGATTCGAAAAGTGAATGCCAAGTCGTTACAAAAAATCAAATAAAACTAACCGTTATCTATAACGTACTTTATGAAAAGTGTAATCAGTGCTCTTTTAGTACTCTTGACCCTAACAACCTTTGGGCAAGTCCAAAATCACGCAAAATGGAATGTCGATTCACCCAAAAAAGAGGTAAAAGTAGGAGACATTGTCGAAATTAAGTTCATTGCGGCTATCGACCCCACTTGGCATTTGTACTCGACCGAATTTGAGGTAAAAGATGGCCCCAATCCAACCGAGTTTAAGTTCAAGCCCAACGATACGTATCAATTGGTGGGTAAAATCAAGCCCGTTGGGTTTCATAACTTTTACGAAGAGGTCTGGGGTGGAAATACCAGTGTGGCTGAAGGCACGGGTTCTTTTGTACAAAAAGTAAAAATTCTCAAGGTCAACCCTCAAATCGAAGTAGCAGTTGATTATCAAACCTGCCAAAACGATGGGCTCTGCACCATGGGAAGTGCTGATTTTAAAATTACCGATATTAAAGTAGCCGCCGACGCAGCTGCGACAATTCAGCCAACAGCGAGCCAGCCAACAGAGCAAGTCACGGCAACGCCAGCCAAAGACAGCAACACTGTTGCCGCAACTCCAGCTACGGCTCCTGAAGTGACGTCGGAAGCAGCCGCTGCACCTTCAGAAACGACGACTATTCCCGAACCCGCCGAGGAAGAATCGTTGTGGAGCTTCTTATTGGCTTGTTTCTTGGGCGGTTTGGCGTCTATTTTCATGCCTTGTATTTACCCCATCATGCCGATGACGGTGAGTTATTTTACCAAACAAGAGCACGGCACCAGCAAGGCTTTGTTGTATGGCCTTTCCATCGTTTCTATTTTTACCTTACTGGGTTTCTTAGTGTCACGTATTGGAGGAGCACAAGCTGCTAATTTTATCAGTACCCACTGGGCGCCCAACGCCATTTTCTTTGTGGTATTTATCTTATTTGGTTTGTCGTTTTTGGGTCTGTTTGAGATAGTATTGCCAAGTTCATTTGTGAATAATGTGGACAAACAAGCCGATAAAGGCGGTCTCATAGGGATTTTCTTTATGGCCCTTACACTCGTTGTGGTTTCGTTTTCGTGTACGGCACCGATTGCAGGTTCGCTGTTAATTTTGGCTTCTAAAGGCAACGAAGTGATGCGTCCCGTACTTGGGATGATTGCTTTCTCAATGCCTTTCGCCGTGGTGTTTACAGGCTTGGCCATGTTCCCAAAATTCTTGAAAAGCCTTCCGAAATCAGGAGGTTGGCTCAATGAATTTAAGGTTGTGTTTGGACTGTTGGAGTTTGCCTTAGCCCTCAAGTTTTTGAGTAATATCGACTTAGCTTACCGCTGGAATGTCCTTGACCGCGAAATTTTCTTGGCAATTTGGATTGTCCTGTTCACCATCATTGGTTTTTATGTCCTTGGTAAACTCCGCATGGACAAAGACTCTCCCGTGAAAGGAGTAACGATTCCGCGCTTGTTGATTTCATCTTCGACTTTTGCTTTTGTGGTCTATATGCTTCCAGGGATGTTTGGGGCGCCTCTTCGGGCGTTGTCGGGTTGGTTGCCTCCTGAGCAAACCCAAGACTTTTTCTTGACCAACGCCGTTGGTGGAACAAGTACGGGAAGTACGGCCAAACTCGATCGCAGCAAACCTCACTTGCCACATGGCCTTGAAGGATATTTTGATTACGAGCAAGCCTTGGCCCAAGCCAAAGCCGCAGGCAAACCCGTATTTGTTGACTTTACAGGTTTCAACTGCGCCAACTGCCGCAAAATGGAAGCCAACGTTTGGCCACAACCCGAAGTGTTGGATCGCCTCAAGAAAGAATTTGTGATTGCTTCGCTGTACGTGGATGATAAAACCGAACTTCCTAAAGAAGAACAGTTTGTATCAACTTACGATAAGCGCGAAAAAACAACCATCGGCGACAAAAACGCGGATTTGCAAATCACGAAGTTCAACAACAACGCCCAGCCTTTTTACTGCGTTATTAGTCCAGACGGTGAGCTACTTACCAAGCCGATTGGCTACGCAAGTACCGAGGAGTTTGTCCAATTTTTAGACTCAGGACTCTCTAAATTTAAGCGTTAAATAATCTAAAAACCGCTCGCATTAAACGAGCGGTTTTATTATTTTAGTAGCTTTGTGTAAAAACATAAAAACCCCACTTACCAAATAGTGGTCAGCATGGTTTAGTAAATAGAATCAAAGATTTAGACGACTGCAAGCGCCATGGAAATCAAAATCAATATTCCTAAAGGAAGCAGTTTAGAAGAAACTGTACGAAAAATGATGAGTGATAAAAACGAAATTCACCAAGAGTTGAGTAAGGGTAACACCTCTATCATTAACAAAAAGGGGCGCAAAATTGTCAGAATTTCCCTACCCCATCATTGAGCAACCTGATGGGACGTTTTCGTTTACATCAGATTATGCCGTTAACTACAACATCGCGTTATTCGACGCCTCGTTCCATTTTAATCACCTAGAGATTCCTAATGGCGCAATCGTTGAATTTAGTTTTGGGGCAGATAAAGAACTGCCTGTTGACGCAAGAGTTCCTTCTACGATTTTATATTTTTTATCCAATTTTTTCGAAAACCAGCAAAATGTGCTGATTTATGTTTGCGAAAGTATCGATAAGAAACAATTTGCACGAAAAAGAGTCTTTGACAAATGGTTCATAAAATTCCGTACTACTGACCTCGAAAAGTACGATTTTTCGTTTTCATTAGACGATGTTGTTATTTTAGGCGCTGTTCTAATCCATCGAAATAACACCGAACGGGAGAACCTCTTAAATGCTTTCTTAGAAAGCTATCAAATGTACTCTGATTATAAATCATGAAACTATTAGACCGCTATATTCTTAAAAACTTTCTGATTACTTACGTTTTCACGGTACTCATCACGTTGCTTATTATCTGCGTGATTGACTTCACCGAAAAAATCGACAACTTCCGTAAGTTCAACCCACCTGCAAGCGAGATTCTGCTTGACTATTACGCCAACCTGATTCCCTATTACGCCAACTACCTAAGCCCGTTGTTGGTATTTATTGCCACTGTTTTCTTTACGGCTCGCATGGCGGCTCGCACCGAAATCATTGCCATTTTTAGCAGTGGCGTAAGTTTTTTGCGAATGTTGGTTCCTTATTTTATTGGTTCGGCGATGTTAGCGTTATTTACGTTTTATATGGTAGGGTGGGTGATTCCACGGGCGAATAAAATCCGCTTGGGTTTTGAATACAAATACATCGAAGACCAATATTATTTCAATCAGCGTAACTTTCACATTAAAGTAGCTCCTAAGCTTTATGCTTACCTCGAAAGTTACAACAACGCTTCACTGACAGGGTATAAGTTTACGTTAGAACGTATCGAAGGCAATCAATTGAAGGAAAAGCTCACTTCTGACCGCATTGTTTGGGAGCCTAAAAAGAAAAAATGGACGGTTTTTGATTATCGAATCCGCAAAATCGACGGACTTACCGAGACCATCACCAAAGGGGCACAAATAGATACTACCCTCAACCTCAGCCCCAAAGACTTTGAAAATGACAAGAATCGCTTTGAAGAGCTAACGCTGACGCAACTCAATGACTATATTGACCTTCTCCGACTACGCGGAGCCGACGGGGTCGAAACCTATTTACTCGAAAAATACACCCGTTTTACGCACCCCTTTGCCTTTATCATCCTGACGATTATCGGAGTCGTTGTATCAGCGCGAAAAAGTCGCCGTGGTTCAGGCTTACAAATTGCGTTTGGATTTATTTTGGCCTTCGTCTATCTGTTGTTTTTTATGTTGGCCAAAGGGATTGCTGAATCAGGTACGATTCCCGCTATCGTCGCCGTATGGCTGCCTAATATCATTTTTGCCGCGATTGGTTTTGTGTTGTATAAGACATTACCTAGGTAAAAAAATAATTTCTTACTTTTGGTTGTAAACAGCTCAAGTCATGCGAATCATCATAGAAACGAAAGAACGTCATCGCAATTTGTTTTTAGAAATGGCCAAGGCCGTCAAAGCAAAAGTCAAAATAGAAGACGATGACCACGACCGACCACCTACCAAAGAGGAGTTTTTGGATAGCCTCGAACGGTCTTTCCACCAAGCGGAACTTCACGCTCAGGGGAAGATTAAGTTAAAAACAGCTAGAGAACTTTTCGATGAGCTTTAAAATTGTAGCCGTTCAAGACTTTGAAAAAGAGCTTAAGCGCCTATCTAAAAAATATCATTTTTTAAAGTACGATTATTTATCTCTGATAGAAGCACTGGAAGAAAACCCTCTTCAAGGCACTTCTATTGGTAAAGATTGCTATAAGATTCGTATGCCTATTCGCTCCAAAAACAAAGGTAAAAGCGCAGGGGCACGAGTCATCACGTACGTTAAAATCATAGACGAAACTGTTTATTTATTAAGCATTTACGATAAAAGTGAACAATCATCCATTTCAGAAAGAGAAATCATTATCTGACTTAATTCAATCAACAAACCCCAATGACTAGGTTTTTTCTCCCTCTCTTGTGCTGCCTACTCGGCGCACTTTCACCGCTTATTGCCCAGCCCCCCGCTGCAAATTACCACGCCAATTCTCGTTTTGAGCAAATGGGAACTGCCCTGCCAACTCCCAACACGTACCGCACCGCATCAGGAGCACCAGGCAAAGAATATTGGCAAAACCGCGTTGATTATGACATCAAAGCGGAAATTGACGACGAAAAACAACACCTGACGGGTTCGGAAGTAGTGACGTATTTCAACAATTCACCCGATGAGCTACGGTATTTGTGGATTCAGCTTGACCAAAATCTTTTTGCTAAAAACTCAATGGCCAATCAGACGCGGACGAGTTCTATCAACGAAAAAGGAATGCCTGCTACGTCGATGACGCGTTCGATGATTGACAAAGATTATGGTCATAAAATTACGGCAGTGAAAGACCCTAAGACGGGTCAAGCCCTCCGTTATCGTATCAATGAAACCATGATGCGCATCGACTTGAATGCTCCTATCCGCTCAGGACAATCGGTCAGTTTTCAGATTGATTGGAATTTCAACATCACCGATTTCCGTTTTGCCCAAGGCGCTCGCGGTGGCGCTGAGTTTTTTGCCAAAGACGGTAACTTCATCTACGAAATCGCTCAGTGGTTCCCGCGCGCTTGTGTGTATGACGACGTAAACGGCTGGCAAAACAAGCAGTTTTTGGGTCAAGGTGAGTTTACCTTGCCATTCGGAAATTATAAAGTAGCTATTACCGTTCCTAACGACCATATCGTAGGGGCAAGTGGCGAACTTCAAAACGCTTCGCAAATTCTTTCGTCGGAACAAATGAAACGCTTAGAAAAAGCCCGTGCCACGTTCGACAAGCCCGTTTTGATTGTAAACCAAGACGAAGCGACTAAAAACGAAGCTAATAAACCAAACGGTAAAAAAACGTGGGTGTTCAAAGCTGATAACGTTCGTGATTTTGCGTTCGCTAGTAGCCGTAAGTTTATTTGGGATGCGATGAACGTAGAACTCAACGGCAAAAAAGTGCTGGCCATGTCGTTTTATCCCAAAGAAGCTAATCCACTTTGGGGGCAGTATTCAACGATGTTGGTGGCGCATACAGTGAAAACATACTCGAAATTCACCTTTGATTATCCATACCCTGTTGCTCAGTCGGTACACGGCCCAGTAGGTGGGATGGAATATCCGATGATTTCGTTCAACGGAGCGCGCCCCGATGCTGACGGAACGTATTCGGAAGGCATCAAAAACTTTTTGATTCAGGTGGTTATCCACGAAGTAGGGCACAACTGGTTCCCAATGATTGTAAACTCGGATGAGCGCCAATGGTCATGGATGGATGAAGGTTTGAACTCGTTTATGGAGTATTTGACGACCAAAGAATGGGATCGTAACTTGGGTGGAGACGTGGCCGAACCACAGAATATCACCGAATATATGCGTACCGAGCAAAGCAAGCAGGTACCTATCATGTCGAGTTCGGATAACATCATGGGCTTTGGCCCCAATGCCTACACCAAACCTGCGACGGGTTTGAATATTTTACGTGAGACTATCATGGGTCGCGAATTATTCGACTACGCGTTTAAAGAATACGCCAATCGTTGGAAGTTTAAACACCCAACTCCCGCTGACTTTTTCCGCACGATGGAAGATGCATCGGGCGTGGATTTGGATTGGTTCTGGAAAGGTTGGTTCTACGGCACTGAGCCCGTTGACCAAGATTTGGTCGAAGTGGAATGGTTTGCCTTAGACACGCAAAACCCAGACATCACGAAAGCAAACGCTAAAAAAGAAGCCGAAGACAAACGCAACACGGTAGCCCGTCAGCGCGATAAAGATTTCATCAAAGAATCCGTAGTAG